>Ga0209187_1000360_pt1 | contig 86589 bp, 83 predicted proteins | sample BantaG_FD_187430 | JGI IMG/M metagenome (GOLD analysis project Ga0209187, IMG submission 187430) | Marine algal microbial communities from Bantry Bay, Ireland - BantryBay_4 metaG (SPAdes) (version 2) | ecosystem: Host-associated > Algae > Red algae > Unclassified | place: Bantry Bay, Ireland...
TGTTCGTTGCGTCTGCATTTGTGGTGCAAGCTGCGTTCGAGTAGAAGTTAAGCGCTTCACTGGCGAAATTTGGATCTGTGCTTAGATTCCACGTCGCGGCAGTCGCCACGTTCCTCGGATTCGGCGTTGCTGGACTCCACGCTAAAGAAGTCGCATTCGTTGGGCCAATACTCAAAACATGCATTTCATTACTACAAACACTTAAAGCAGAAGTATTTCCAAGTGCATCGACACTGGAAACTTTAAAGGAATATTTTCCGTTGTTCACACCAGTAAAAGGCAATGATGAAGCAGTTGCAGTAACTAAAGCGCCTGATGCCGCAGAACAAGTGCCATCAGAGTAAAACTGAACTTTATAACTACTCGCTCCAGTAACAGCGCCCCAAGTGGCATTGACGTTCACCGCATTGTGCGGACTTGTTTCTTGCCAGACAAGACCCGTACTGGGAACCGCTGGTGCCGTTGTGTCGATTGTTTTTACCGCTGAACAAGCACTTGTGGCTGAATTTCCAGCGGTGTCGTAACTTGTAATTTTAAAATAATAATCCCCATCTACCGTTGCTGTGAATGGCGCTAGCGGTGTTGCCGTAACAGGAGCAAGAACCTGTGTCGCACAAGTAGCCCCGCTGTAAAAAGTAATTTGATCATGACTGTAATTTGCGTCCGTTCCAATGGTCCAACTAGCATTGTGAACGCCAAGGCTTCCTACAGGACTTGTTGCTGGCGACCAGACTAATGATGCCGTAGCTGGTGCAACAGGATTGGTAGAATCAAAAGCCATGGCTGGTGAACAGGCTAAGCTTGTGTTTCCAGCTGTGTCTGTCGTGGTGACTCCGAAGTAGTAAGTGCCATCGGAAGCAGGAAGAAAATTTGGAGCTGTCACCGTGTTCGTTGCGTCTGCATTTGTGGTGCAAGCTGCGTTCGAGTAGAAGTTAAGCGCTTCACTGGCGAAATTTGGATCTGTGCTTAGATTCCACGTCGCGGCAGTCGCCACGTTCCTCGGATTCGGCGTTGCTGGACTCCACGCTAAAGAAGTCGCATTCGTTGGGCCAATACTCAAAACATGCATTTCATTACTACAAACACTTAAAGCAGAAGTATTTCCAAGTGCATCGACACTGGAAACTTTAAAGGAATATTTTCCGTTGTTCACACCAGTAAAAGGCAATGATGAAGCAGTTGCAGTAACTAAAGCGCCTGATGCCGCAGAACAAGTGCCATCAGAGTAAAACTGAACTTTATAACTACTCGCTCCAGTAACAGCGCCCCAAGTGGCATTGACGTTCACCGCATTGTGCGGACTTGTTTCTTGCCAGACAAGACCCGTACTGGGAACCGCTGGTGCCGTTGTGTCGATTGTTAAAGGATCATGACAGGTGCTGCTTGTAACATTCCCCGCAAGATCATAAGTATGGACCAGAAAATAGTAACTACCATCACTAGGTGGCGAAAAAGAACTTGGACTCGACGCAGGACTCACCGTAGCGCCAACTTGACTCGAGCAAGAAGCATTGTTGTGAAATTCAATATCTTCATGCGAGAAATTAGCATCCGTTCCAGAGATCCATGTTGCATCAAAAGGACCTACACTGCTGGTCGGACTGGCTCCTGGAACCCAAGCAAGGTTTGAAGCAGAACTTGGCATGGTTGTATCTATACTATAAACATAACTTGCAAAGTTACTGGAACAGGTTGCATCGCCCAAAGGATTTACGATTTCTGCATAAAGGTTCACTCCTGCCCCAAAACTCAAAGCCGGTGAAAGTGTATAGTTTTGAGTGAGAGATCCCTGAGTTCCCGTGATACTTGTCAACAGATTTCCCGTGTTACAAGGTCCATCGTAAATATTAATCGTGTCGCTACTAAAAAAAGTCCAGCCACTTGGAAGCGAAACTTGGAAAGCTGGCGTTGCATCGACTCCAGGGCTAAAAGCAGGATTCAATAAAGCGACGAAACTTGCAGCTGGCGTTAAATATTCAAACTCTGCGTAAGTATTGACAGAACCAGCTCCTGAACAAACCGGAATTCCATTCAAATCTAGCAATTGAGCATAATAATCAACTTGAGTATTTGGAGGCACAGGATTTGTTAATTGCAAGGTCACCTGATTACTAGCGCTTAACAATGTTGTTGAAACTAACGGAGCATCACTACAATCATTTGAAATATGAATCGAAACACTTTCACCAGCTTGAAATTGAATACCCGAATATGCATAAACATTAAATTGCGGAAGATTGTCGCTCGTAGAAGAACTGACACTCCCAACAATTTTAATTTGCGGTGCTTGAGGTGGTGAAACTCCAAACATTGCAGACGAGCAACTTGTCAGAAATCCTGTCAATAAAGTTATTTGTAAAAAGAAACGTACCACAGAAATACTATCGCCGTTTTTACTGATTGATGTGTGTTAGTTCTATGAATTCACCTAAATTTAACGAAGAAACTTCCGTCGTGTGAAGACTTCTTAACAAAACCGGCATTTTTGTCCTCATTTTGCAGCCTTCACAACTCAGAAAGCGCTCTAAAAATGTCAATTTTTTTACTATAAAATAGTTGGATTTCAAACTCATTCAACCGAAGAAAAGGAGATGAAGGACAAAAGAAGTCAACGATTTTACATTGCTCATCAACTGAGCTTTTTTAGACAAGCACTCTCTTTTGTTTTGTGTGTCATCTTTTTTAATTACTTTTTTGCGGTGCCCGACTTTTTTTCCAATAACGGAGTCATCAGTCGTGGTGACTTAATTTCCAACTTCACCGAACGCTACCACTGGTCACTTCTTTTCATAAATGGTAGTGAATTCTGGGCTCGTCTGATGATCGGCATTGGATTGTGCTCATCGCTACTCGCGCTTTTAAAAATTCGATCCCGGTTTTTTCTGATCATTGCCTGGATCGTGCTCATTTCAGTTCACAATAGAATTTTACTCATTACTAATGGCGGAGACATTCTCCTGAGAATTTTATTGCTCTTCGTGCTTTTCTTGCCTCATGACCTCATGAAGACGTCACTTCGCAGACTTCAAAGTGTGCGCTACGCCATCCTCATTCAACTTTCGATCATGTATTTGTGCACTGTCCTTTTTAAATCGCACGAAGCGTGGTTTCCCAAAGGAACGGCGGGACTCATGACCATGCACTTAGACCAGATGGTCTTTCCTACTGGAGTTTGGCTGAGAAACTTTCCCGGACTTTTAAAAGCAGGAACCCTCGCGACTTATTTGCTCGAGTGGCTCGCGGCTTTTTTCATTCTCATTCCTTTTCGAAAAAGCAAGTTTTTTATTGCCGCGGCACTCTTCGTCCTCCACGCGCAACTCGCTTTGACCATTAAACTGGGAATTTTTCCTCTCCTCAACATTGTCAGCCTCATTGTGGTGCTTCCTCCTGACTCCATCACAAAAGCCTATCGCGCCTTCAATAAATTCATTTACAGCTTACGAAAAAAGACTCGAAGTTTTTCAAAGTTTTTTCAGAAAAAACCATCACACAAAGAACTCAAATTCGTTCCACACCTGCTCATGCTTCTCATGATCTACACTCTTTTTTGGAACTTGGGAACATTAGAAAAAGGATTCAAACTCAACAGCACTATGAAAATTCCTGGCCGCATTCTCAGACTGGAGCAACACTGGTCCATGTTTAGTCCCTACCCTTTTACCGATGATGGGTGGATTGTTATTGCCGGTGAACTGAAGGACGGCACGCCGGTCAATTTAAAAAACAATAAACTTGAAAAAGCATCTTTTGATCGACCAAAATATTTGCAATCGACTTTTAAAAACGAACGTTGGAGAAAATATTTTGTGAACATTTATAAAAGTAAAAACAAAGACTACCGACTCTACTATGGCCGTTCCTTTTGCCGCCGCTGGAACGCTCAAAAAGGACTTGAAGACTCAAAAAAGCTTTCAAGATTTCAAATACACTATATGAAAGAAAAAACCAATATTGAATCGCGCGTTCCGGCCTCGATTAAAGACATTGTCCTCTGGAGGCACACCTGCTTTAAAAAGGCTGAATAAGCAATTTAGCCACCCTAAAATAGTCTGTATTCCTGGATTCTGTGATTGACCCAGAGGCAAATTTTAGCTTCATTAGTCCCTAGATCATGCAGCAAAACAATCTTGAAGAAAGAGTCAAGCCGACACCGAAACCACGATGGCTCAAGGTGCGTGCTCCTGGCGGAAAAAACTATCTTGAAATAAAGAAAGACCTCAAAGAACACACGCTTCACACGGTCTGTGAAGAAGCTCGCTGTCCAAACATTGGAGAATGTTGGGCTGGCGGCACGGCCACTTTCATGATCCTCGGAGACACCTGCACACGGGGTTGTAAATTTTGTTCTGTCAAAACTGGAAACCCAAAAGGAATTGTCGATCACACCGAACCTTTAAAAATTGCTCACACCGTTTCCAAAATGAACCTCAAATACATTGTCATCACATCAGTCGACAGAGACGACCTTGAAGATCAAGGTGCGAGACATTTTTCAGAAACCGTTCAACTGACTAAAAAATACAAACCGAGCATGCTCGTGGAAACCCTGACGCCAGATTGGAGAGGTGACGAAGAATGTATTCGCATTATGGCCGAAGAAAGTAAAGCCGATGTTCTTGCCCACAACATTGAAACTGTCGAGCGACTGCAAAAAGAAGTGCGCGACCCTCGCTCCACCTACAAACAATCACTTTTTGTTTTAGAAGAATACCTTAAAAAATCTGAGAAAGCTGGAAACAAGGTTGTGACAAAATCTTCCATCATGCTTGGCCTCGGTGAAGAGGAAGGCGAAGTCATTCAAACTATGAAAGACCTTCTTTCTATTGGAGTTCGCATCTTGACCCTGGGACAATACCTTCAACCAACTCACCGCAAACTTCCCGTTAAAAAATTCGTTCACCCCGATGACTTCTCTCGACTCGCTAAGATTGGAGAAGAACTTGGTTTTGCCTATGTAGCCGCAGGCCCCTTAGTGCGATCAAGCTACAAAGCCGGTGAATATTATATTTCAAAAATACTTCAAGGAGAAAAAAGTCATGGAGAAATCCTCGGTCCAATTCAAAGCCAACTCTGAAGACATTCAACGAGTGCTCACAAATTTTCCAACCCAGCCTTTTAAAGACAAAGAATTTGTGCTTTCTTTTCACGAACTCATGGTTCGCAATAGAGTGCTTGAAGAAAAACTCATTCGCATGGCCAAAAGCCAAGATGGATTTTTCTGGATTGGCGGTCCCGGCGAAGAAGCCTTTAACATTTCACTTGGACTTCAAGTCAAAAAAGGTCAGGGCTTAGACTTTGATTTTCTTCATCTGCATTATCGAAACAACGGATGTTTACTGGCCATGGGCTCCCCCATGATTGATTTTATTCGCCAAATGAGAACCGTAAAAACTGATCCTTTTAGTGGTGGCAGAAATTTTACGGCTCATGTCTGTAAAAAGGAATGGAACACTCTTCCAGCGACCAGCACCATTGAAACGCAATTCAGCATTGCTCCTGGAACAGCTCGAGCACAAATGCGCCGACGAAAAAAAGCTGGTGACTCTGGGGTGACGATTGTCATTGGTGGCGACGCAGGAACGGCGGAAGCTGATTTTGCAACGGCACTGATTTGGTCCAGTCGCCCGCAAGAAGAACTTCCGTTACTGATGATCGTTACCAACAATCAATACGGCATTTCTACTCCAGCTAGAACGCAGCATGGAGAAAAAAATATTGCCGACAGAGCCAAAGCCTACGGAATTCAATCCGCGACTGCCAACGGAACTCACGCTGAAAAAGCATGGTCTGCTGTCGAAACAGCCTTAGACTATGTTCGAACAACTGGAAAACCCTATCTACTCGAGCTCTCTGTTTCCAGACTTTATGGGCACAGTTCTTCTAGTGGTGCTAACAGAATCGACGAAGAGTGCCCCATTGAAAACATTGAAAATAAGATTTTAAAAATGAATTGGCTCAACAAAGAAGCCATTCAAAAAATTTGGGAAAGCGCAAAACAAGAAGCCAATGCCGCTCAAGAAGTTGCTCGAGGCGAAGACTATCCCGACGCAAACACAATTTACCATCACAGTTTTAGCAATAAAAACGAAGGTGGCCTTCCTGGGAGGGATTTTTAAGTTATGGCAAACATGGCACAAGCAATTCGACTCGCACTTCACTACGGTGAAAAACATTATGGAGTTACAGACATTTTTGGTGAAGACGTTGGAGCTCCTCAAGGTGGAGTTTTTACCTGCACGCAAGGATTAGAAACAGCATGGAACACCCCTCTTGATGAAAGAGGAATTATTGGAACGGCCATGGGCCTAGCTCTTGCTGGAGAGAAACCCATCGCAGAAATTCAATTTTGTGATTACATTTTCAACACCATTGACCTCCTCAAACTTGCCGGCAACACGAATTGGGCTTCGAACGGACAATTCCCAATGGACATGGTGGTCATGACTCCACACGGTGCTGGAATTCACGGAAGTATTTACCACTCACACAGTTTTGATGCCTGGGCGAGCCGCCTTGCTGGCTGGAAAATTGTCATTCCCAGCACGCCACTCGATGCTTACGGCCTGATGCTTTCTGCCATTCAAGAAAAAAATCCCGTCATGTATTTAATTCCAAAAGCTCTTCTGAGAACTAAAGGAACTGAAATCATCCCTGGTGAGCCCGATGAAAAATCACTCAAAGAACTCATCGACGCTCCTATTGGTGACCGCAGCGAATGGAAAGCTCAATGGCCAGATATTCAAGAAAAACTCATTCCTATCGGAAAATCAAAAAGCACCCGAGAAGGAAAGAATGCCACTATTGTCACTTACAGCCGTCACGTTGCCATGGCTGAAAAAGTCGCCAACAAGCTTGCCGCCAAAGGCCTTGGTGAAACAAGAGTGATTGATCTGAGAACAATTTACCCTTACGATTGGAGCGCTATTAGTAATGCCATTGTCGAAACGGGTCGCATTCTTTTCATCAATGAAGATACAGAAATTACCAACTTCGCCGAACACCTCATCAGGAGAACTCTTGAAGAACATTATTATGAACTCAAAGCTCGCCCAAGAATGCTGGCCGCGAAACACACTCCCGGAGTCGGTCTTGCCACGACTCTTGAAGAAAACACTGTTCCCCAAGAAAAAGATATTGAACGTGAATTGAGAGCACTTTTAAGCGAAGCGACTTGAGGAAAATGTTTACAAAATCTTTTAAGAAACTGAACTCAATCTTTAAGAAGCTAATTTATTTCATTAAAATAAATTCAAAGAAACACCGTTGTCTGTTAAACTAAAAAAATGAAAAACTTTCTTTTTTTTCTTTTTTTTCTCACATTTGGCTGCTCAATTGAAGACAATAAAATTAAATTTGGAATAAAAGAGTCCCGATTCAAAGCACGCGAAATGGTGACACAGGCAGGTCAAGCTGAAAGGCTCGAACCTCAAAGCCGTATTATTACCAACACTTCACTACTTTCTGAAAATGATTCAAATGACAATTCCTATTCTTTTGAACACCGAGAGCCACTTTCACCATCCACACCGACGGCTCCAGCGATACCAGAAACACCAGTCCTACCATCAGCACAGGCTCCTTCTAAAAAAGAGAACTACATTCTGACTGAAAAAACATTAAAAGGCAACGAAAGCCTCACTATTGAAAATAAAAACATTATTTTAAAGGGAAACCTTAGCGTTAAAGACAATGCGACCTTGATTATAAAAAATTCAACTATTGAAGTTCAACAGGATTTTTCTCAACAATATCGTCTTGAAATAAGAAACAATGCCGTTTTTAAAGTTCACAACACTGAATTTATTAACGGTGACACCTGGATGAACTGGGGTTACTACGACAACGCCCAAATTGAACAGCTTAATTTTTTACACACTCAAAATCCTTGGCAAGAAGCTCATGGAAGTTCCCAACTCAATTTTACGAATAGTGCCGTCAGTGTCACCATGATGAATTCTGCTCAAAACGCTAAACTCACAGCTACCAACGCTCCTTTCGTTCAAATTGAACTCATTTTTAAAGAATACAGCAACTACTCTTTTGACCATCTTCCCAATGGCCAAAAAAATAAAGATTTCTATTTTGAAATACCTGGAAGCTATGTTCTAGACATTAAGAATTCTAATTTTTTCGGTGTTGACATCAACCTTGGAGTTGGAAACCATATTACTGTTAAGAATACAAAGGAGTTAAAATTTGGATGGATTTTTGGGCTCAACGAAGATCACTATAAAGGAAAAAGTGATTCCATCTCTGGCCTCAAGAAAAAACATTATACAAAAACAAGCTTTTACGCGGGCTCTGGAAACTCTGCTTCAAGCCTCACACTGATCAACACATCTGTAGAAAACTGGTGGCCTACTGTTTGGACAAATCACACCCTTTATCTTAACGATTGCACTTTAGCCGACCCCAGAGTCAGCCAAGATGCTAAACTTTTTGTCAGCAATTCGACTTCTATGATGTTTGGAGCCTCGGGAAACTCTCAACTCAACGTCTCTCATTCAACAGTAGACGATTTTGTCGTCTTTAAAGATAATGCTCAAGTTCAATTCAACTCTGTTCAATTCAATGGAGACCGCTCAGTAGCTCCAGGCGTTCAGTTTACTGAAAATTAAAATTTATTATTATTTCAAACGAAAGCTTTCGCCAAAGTCCAGAGCCAAAAAATCCTCTTTCTTAAGTTTTTCAATGGGCTCGTTAATCGACTCTAATGTCAGATGGAAGGTTCCGAAGTGACACCCAATACTTTTCTTTGAATGTAAATCATCATGGGCCATCATGGCCTCTTCAGGGTTCATGTGCACTTCTTTCATGAACCATCGAGGCTCGTAGGCTCCAATGGGAATAAGACTCAAGTCCATATCGCCATACAGCTTGTGAATTCTTTTGAAGTGATCACTATAACCGGTGTCGCCTCCAAAAAATATTTTCTTTCCTTCTATTTCAATAAGAAAAGACCCCCAGAGCGTTGAGTTTTGATCGCTAATAGCTCGACCGGAGCGATGCTGAGCTTCTAGAAAAGTAATTTTCAAATCATCTGCAATTTGATGGCTTTCATTCCAATCTAAATCAAAAGAACTTGCCTCCGTCCATTCGCTCAGGAGCTTTTGATTGCCTAAACCAGCAAAAATTTTTGTTTTTTCAGAACCTAGTTTCTTAATAGAATATTCATCGAGATGATCGTAGTGATTATGACTCACAAGAATAGCGTCTAATGGTGGAATTTTTTCAAGAGCCATCGCAGGCTGGCGAACTCTTTTGGGGCCAGCAAACTGAACGGGGCTGGCTCGCTCAGAAAAGACAGGATCTGTGATCAAGGTATACTTTGAACTTTGAATTAAAAAAGTTGAATGACCAATAAAGGTCACGACAATTTCACCACTATTAAGTTGAGGAAGTTCCACCTCCTGAACTTCAATTTTTTTTGGCCATTTTGACTTTTTAAACATGAAATCTTTAGAAAGCTTCATCATGCTTAAAAAGTTCTTTTGAGTTTTTCCCTTGGAATTAAAAAATTTATTGCCATCAAAATTTGAGGTGCCCTCCCCTTCGTAAACACTTCCTGAGAAAAATGAGTCTACAATAAAAGTCGTGGAGAGAAGAATCAGAGTTCCTAAGAGAATTATTTTCCGGATCACAAATTGAGTTTAACACAAAAAACTCAAATAAAAACAGCCTCTTAAGACTGAATTTCTTCGAATTTTACCTGGCCAGAATTTCAAAAACAAGCTAGTTTATTGCTCATGGATTTTAAATTACCCGAAATAGGCGAAGGCGTTCAAGAAGGCGAACTCATTTCATGGCTCGTGAAGCCTGGAGACAGTGTTGAAATAGATCAGGCTTTGCTTGAAATTATGACAGATAAGGCAACCGTCGAAATTCCTTCTCCAGTAAACGGCAGCATTAAAGAATTAAAATTTGCAGAAGGCGACATGCTTCCTGTTGGTGATGTCATTATGGTCATTGAAGAGTCTGCTTCAAAAAAAGTTGAGACTGAAGAAAAGAAAAGTGCTCCGCCGGCTGAAGTTCAAGCCGAAAGCAAAGCTCCTGAAACAAAAGTCCCCGCTCAAGTGAATGTCGGCCAGTCTACTCAAACTCAAAGTAGTGTTTACGAAAAAGATACTGCGCAATTTTTAAAAAGTTCAGATGTTCCAGCCGCTCCAATCGTTCGAGCCATGGCAGCCAAACAAGGCGTCGACCTGAGTCTTGTTCAAGGAACGGGTGGACTTGTTGGAGAAACTCCTCGAGTTCTTGAAAAAGATCTTTTGAATTACTTAAACGCTTCAAGCTCTTTGAGTCCTTCAAGTAGTGTTCAAAGTGTTGGAAAAACAAACGCAACTCCTGCAGTTGCAGCGACTCCGGCAACAACAAAAAGTCTTCCTAGCTTTCAAGCAGCAAGTTCTGGAAATGAAATTGAAGAAGTTCCCCTCAGAGGACTTCGAAGACTCATTGCCCAGGGAATGGTCAAAAGCAAATTCACAGCGCCACACTTTAGCTACGTTGATGACTTCGAATGCAGCTCTCTCATTGACATGAGAAAACAAGCGAAAGAAATTGCGGGGCAATATGGCGTGAAGTTTTCTTATTTGCCATTCATTGTTAAGGCAGTAGTTGCGGCTCTGAAGGAATTCCCAGTTGTGAACGCTAGCCTTAAAGAAGAAGGCAATAAAAGCAGCATTCTTTATAAGAAATTTTACCATATTGGAATTGCCGTTGCGACAGAGAATGGACTCATTGTTCCAGTCGTTAAAAATGCAGATCAAAAGTCAATGCTACAAATTGCCTCGGAAATAAATGACCTTTCACAAAGAACTCGTGAAGGCAACGCAAAGTCAGACGAACTCAAAGGCTCAACTTTTACCATTACCTCCATGGGAAATATTGGCGGCCAATTTGCCACTCCAATTATTAACTATCCGGAAGTTGCCATTATGGGTGTTTATAAAATTCAAAAAAAGCCCGTGGTTAAAAATGAACAAATTGTCGTTGGAAACACCATGACGCTTTCACTTTCTTGTGATCATCGAGTGGTCGATGGTGCGGTTGCTGGTTATTTTTGCAATGCCGTTATTGAGCGCTTAGCGAATCCAGCAAAATTACTTTTGGAAATGGGATTATAAAATTATGGAAAAATTTGATTTAGTCGTTATTGGAGCCGGTCCTGGTGGCTACGTCGCCGCCATTCGTGGAGCTCAAGAAGGTTTTAAAACGGCCATTATTGAATCACACAAACTGGGTGGAGAATGCCTCAACTATGGGTGCATCCCCTCCAAGGCGCTGATTAGTGCCAGCCATCTTTACGAGCGAATTCAAGAAGCCTCTACCATGGGCATTGAAGTTAAAGAAGCGAAGGTGCATTTGGACAAACTTATTGCGTGGAAATCTAAAATTGTCAGCACTTTAACCGGTGGCATTGGACAGCTTTTAAAAGCAAATAAAGTCACGGTCTTGAACGGTAAAGCAAATTTTGAATCTGTTGAATCAGATGGCACTAAAAAGATTCTCATTGACTCGAGTAATGGCTCTGAAAAAAAAGAAAGCATTTTGGCTTCAAAAGTCATCATTGCGACTGGAAGTGAAACCATTCACCTTCCCTTTCTTCCTGTAGACGGAAAGCTTGTTTGTGGATCAAAAGAGGCTTTAGAGGTCACGACCATTCCCAAAAGCCTCACCGTTGTTGGTGGAGGTTTTATTGGTTTAGAAATTGGAACTTTCTTTGCGAAGATTGGCACAAAAGTTACTGTCGTTGAGGCTAGCTCCGAACTTTTACCTGGCACTGATCGAGAATGTGTTGCGGTTGTGAGCAAAAAATTAAAAAAACTTGGGGTTGATGTTTTTCTGAACACTTTCGCCAGGGACTTTAAGAAAAATAAAAACTCAGCTCACCTCATTGTTGAAAAAGAAAACGGCGCTAAAGAAACCATCTCATCTGATTGGATCTTAGTTACTGTCGGCAGAAAGCCTCGAAGCAAAAACCTCAACCTTGAAGGCATTGGTCTTGCTGTAGATGAAAAAGGATTTATTCCTGTTAACGCTCATTTAGAAACAAGTATTTCCGGAGTTTACGCTATTGGAGACGTCATTGGCGGCCCCATGCTCGCGCACAAAGCGAGTAAAGAAGGCCTGGTTGCCGTTTCTCATATTATTGATGGCAAAAGTAAAATGGACATCAAGGCACTCCCTTGGGCTATTTTTGTTTCCCCAGAAATTGCTACCGTCGGCCACAGCGAAGAAAGCGCTCGTGAAGCTGGGTGGGATCCTGTCAGTGGAAAATGTCCTTTTGCCGCTAACGGAAGAGCGCTCACGACCGGAGAGTCTGAAGGCTTTGTAAAAATCATTTCAGACAAAACTACTGACCGACTTCTTGGTGCGCACATTGTTGGCCCGGAAGCCTCAAACCTCATTCAAGAGGTTGCTATGGCTATTGAAATGGGATCGACCACAAGCGACTTGGCCATGACGGTGCATTCACACCCGACTCTTCCAGAAACCATTATGGAAGCTGCAGAAGCCGTGCACGGAAAAGCCATTCACATTTTCGAAAGAAAAAAGAAAAGTTCAGCCCCGAGAACTGATTCTCGAGCTTAAGTAAAATGCGCTCAGTTGAATTTATTAACTGGGGGCAGATCAGCTACACCCAAGCCTGGACTCAACAAAAGGAACTGCTCAAACAACGACAAGAAGACGCCATTCCTGATCTTTTTATTTTTTGCCAACACGAAGCGGTCGTCACAGTTGGAAAATCAAAAGAAAAAGAAGGCCAACTCAAAAACAACCTAGAGCTCTGCCCTTATCCTGTTCAGCATATTGAAAGAGGCGGCTTGGCCACCTACCATGGCCCTGGGCAACTCATTTGCTACCCCATCGTCAAACTAGCATCACAAAAAGAAAGCGCCTTTAGCGGCGTTGTCGACCTCATTAGAAAGTTAGAACTTGCACTGATTAATTTTTTAAAAGATCACAACATTCAAGCCACTTGCCAGAAAGGCAATACCGGTGTTTGGGTCAACGACAAAAGAAAAATTGCCAGTGTCGGCGTCGCCGTTTCACACTGGGTCAGTTACCACGGACTTTCCCTCAATCTTTCAACCGGGAAAGAGCCCTGGAAATTCATCAATCCCTGCGGCTTTGACTCTGCCGTCATGACCGATCTTGAAATTGAAAGCGGCACAAAAGTTTCTTTTAACGATGCTGTTTCAAAACTGACTAAAGAATTCTCTGCGTTTTATGAATGAAAGTGTCTGACTTAAAAAGCTCCAAAGAGCCGTGTCCACTCAATTGGTATTTAATTTTCAGACAAAGCAGCTTTTAAATTTTTACAAAACTGTTCGTAAGCATTTTCTCTGAGTTCTTCTTCCTGGCTTTTCAATGGAATCTTATATGTTTTTAGCGCTTTAAGAAGTGTCTTTATTTCACGAGAAACACTCTCGTCTTCAATGGTCCCTTTATTTAAAATTGCCTCTAGATTGGATATCTCCATAAAGAGCGTTCTTTCCAAATAGTGAATCTTATCAGTCTGACCGAACTCATCCTCAAAAGTACACACATCCCAAAGATTATTTTTTAAAAATTCATTTTGCTTAAATTCAACTTTTACCAATGGAGCAACATACTCTTGAAATGGCGCAGAGTTCAAAAAAGCACTGACAACAAATGCAAATAAAATTGTTAAAATTTTCATCAATCTAATTCCTTTTAAGTTCTTCATCGGAAGAACCCAATTCTTTCACTTCGTATTGGAAAACTTCAACTGTTTTCAATTCTTGAAGGCTTTCTGCAATAATCCACTGATCAAGATCGTTTTCGTATTGAGTTAAGTTTTTCATGACATTCAATCGAAACTTGAGGCTTTCTAAATCGTAGAGCGCTTCGGCAATATAATCTTGAGAAGAAAGTTCAGAAAGTTTTTTTTGAACGCTTTTGAGTCGCTTCGACCGAAGAGGTGATTTCTTATCTTTCTTAATGGTTTTTTTAGTCAAAGCAGCAATTGTAGCGCCATCTTCATAATCAGCAGCCAGCTCGAGAACAGTTCCAGCGTATTTAGAAAAACCGTCTTGAAGGTCTTCTGCGTGAACGATATGCACAACATCTGGAATAGCTCCAACGTTTTCTAGAGGGCTCCCGTCCTCGAATTCAGCATAGGCATAGGTTGATCGCATTTTCAGTTCAGAGCCGGGAAGCGATTCCACACTTCTGTAAACTGGCCCACCGAGCCCTGCACTCAACTCACCAACAAGGAGTGCCGCCTTGTTTTTCTTAAGAAGTGCAGGGAAAAAATCTCCACCACTCCCACTAAAGCGGTCATTGAGAATCACAACTTTTTTGCTAAACTTTAAATCATGGGCTGGAAAAACAGACCCAACTTCCCCTGGAGTAAAAGCTGAGTAATCACCAAAAGATGGCATGGGCCCCGACCACTCTTCTCCATTTTTAAATTTTTCGATCATATCTTGAAGGTAGTCTTTATTAAGAGCGTATTCAGCATAATTAACTCGCTCATCGTTCACATCTGTCGGCTGAGCAGACCAAGACTTCCATCTTTCAATTAAAGTATGATTGAGTTTTGCATTGAGAGTCATTCCCTTAAGAATTTTCCCACCAGTAAAAAACTTGACCAATTGCTCTACATAATAAACATAACCGCCACTGTTGGAGACCTGATCAATAATCAGAACATCAATAAAGCTCTCAAAACGATTCAAGACTTCACGAATCCATTGAAGCTCGTTGAGGACTTTCGAAAAAGAATCTGGAGAATAGCTTGGAATGCGAAGCACCCCGTAAATAGTGCCTTCATGAGAAAGCATATAGGCTTTAAGACGTGAGACGGGATCTATTTCTGCATCATCATCGGACTTGAGTTTTTGATTGAATTGCTCTCCAAATTGAATAATGGCTTTTTCATCAACAAGTTTTTTAATTCCATTTTCAAAGTAACTTTCAGTGCGACCCATTTTCCCCCAAGAATAAGGCTTTTTCTGAGATTCTTTGTAGCTTTCATCGTCACCAAAATACCATTTGTATTCGTCAAAATCTTTCGTGGAGGACCAAGTATAACGACCTTCATAAATTTTACCATCGGATTTCTTAAATTGAACATTCACTGGAGAACCCAATTCAGGAAGAGGAAAATAGGCATGGGGGCGATTTAAAACTAAATAATGCGAATAAAAAGATCGATTCATGTAGGCCGCATCAGACATATAAAGGTGAAGCCTTTCAGCAATCTTAGAAACTTTTTCATCATTGACACTAATAATTTCATCACCAACTTCTACTTCTAGAGTTGGAATTTCCAGGAATAAAATACTTTTCATCGAAAGACATCACTTGAAGTTTGCCATCAATGAGAACAGCATTAATTCCAACGACGTAACGTTCTTTCGTGTTTCGAGTAATATTAAAATGTCCATCCCAAAAATCAGCGGACAGCGCAATGAGCAACTGTTCAAAATCGGTTGGAGAAAGAATCTTTCGATCGACCTTGGGCACTAACGAATAGAATTCTTCGAGAGTTTCTGCATTTTTAATGAGAGCGCTATATTTCTTTCGAGTGCTTTCAACAGTAACACCAAAAGTTTTTTCTTTAAATTTGCTCATTCCATAATGAGTTTCCAGCTCCGCCAAAACCGCCTCTAAAGCAACAAGCTGTTTCGATTTTGTATCGAGCCGAGCAGACAAAAGGTTGAAAGAAATGAGGCAGATAAAAAGTAGTTTCAATAGTTTCATAAATTTTCCTTAGTTTTTTTAAATAAAGAAGAAGCGGTGGAGCCATTCCTCTGCAGAAAATCTACTGCAGAAAGGAGCATCCTTCAAAAACTTTATGGGTAGCTAAAACTGTAAAATCAATACTTTAGCGTGTTTCTACCAGGTCAATTCGCCTAAAATTTCTTTTTGCAGCTCACAAAGCTCAAAAGTTCCTTTTTTGGCCAACTTCAGAAGCTCCGAAAACTCATCGGCATTCATGGGCTTCTTTTCAGCGGTTCCCTGAATTTCAACAATTTCCCCACCTGAAGTCATGACTAAATTCATGTCGGTATCGGCAGTGGAATCTTCCTGATAATTGAGGTCGAGCACTGGAGTGCCTCTAACAATTCCCACAGAAATTGCCGACAAATAATCTTTTACTGGAAAAGCGGCCGTTGGATTGGAAATTAGATTTTTTTCACGCAGCTTTTTAAAAGCTTGCACGGCAACAATAAAAGCCCCGGTAATACTGGCCGTTCGAGTTCCACCGTCCGCACGAAGAACATCGCAGTCAATGAGCAAACTTCTTTCACCCCAACCTTCCAAAGAAAAAACGGAACGAAGCGTTCGCCCAATGAGTCTTTGAATTTCTTGAGTTCTTCCCCCAACCTTAGAACGTTCTCGACGAACACGCTCGGAGCTGGAACCTGGAAGCATCGAATACTCCGCGGTAATCCAACCTTTATTGCAGCCTTTTTTCATAAAAGGAGGAATTCTTTCCTCAATGCTCGCCACACAAAGCACATGGGTTCCACCCATTTTCAAAACACAAGAACCATCGGCATAATCATAATAATCTAGCTCAATACTGACATTTCTTTTTTCGTCGACACTTCTATTTTCTAGTCTTTGCATTTTCTTCTTCTACTACTTTCCATCTCTTTGAAACACTCTCCACGAGCGCCATCAAGAGTTTTTTTCTTTGTTCCGGGTCAAAAATGATTTGAATATCTTCAGGTGAGCTCAAATAGGCTAACTCAAGTAAAAGAGCGGGCTTTCGAGTCGCATTGAGTATGAAAAAAGGCGCCATTCTGAGTGCTGTTTTTTTGGAAGGGAAAAAATTTTCCAGTGCCCCATTTAAATCTTGAGCCCAAGCTAAAGAATCACTCAGTTTTTCTTCTTGCTGAACTCTTTCTATAATTTTTTGAAGATTTTTATTTTGCGAAAGAGAAGCTTTTTCTTTCGATGAAGACGACTCTTGAATCGACTTTATTCTTTTTTTATTTTTTTCATTTAGGGACAAAAGAAACAATTCATGTCCTCGAAGTTTTTTATTTTTGTGATAGTTAAAATGAAGACTCAAGAAAAACTTAGGCTGAACTTTCCTTTCAATTTCTGCCCGCTCTTTCAAAGACAAATAGCAATCATTATTTCGACTGAGCACGACCGGAATTTTCAACTCATGAAAATATTTTTTCAACTCCTGAGCGATGACTAAATTGAGATCTTTTTCAAACAAGAGTCCTTTTTTCTTTTTAATCTCGGCACCGTAATCATTACCACCATGACCAGGGTCAATCAGAATAGCTTCGGCATTTGTCTCAAAAGCATGGACCGTTTGACACTCCGAAAAACCAATTTCTCCGAGAAGCTGGCGTAAGCCCTTGTCTGCCAATTCAAAAGGCATCCACAAAGTATTTTCTCTCCAAAGAACTGGAAGAGCCAAAGAAAGTTCTTTCCCGTGAATAAAAACTTCATTATGACGAGTGCTTAAATTTAATGCGTTTGATTTGTCCTGATACCAAATTGTAAAATCAGTATTGTTTTTATTTTTATCATAACGAATCTTAAACTTTTGTTTCAACTCTAAGAGTGAGAAGTAATTCTCACCGAGAGTTGGCGTATAGATTTTATTAAATATGTATTTTTTATTTTGAAAATTAAAAACCCATTTGTTTTTATGAAAATTAGAAAAAGCAACGTCAAAAGAACTAAACGTTAAAACGAAAATGAAAAATGTCACCATCTTTTGCGACATATTCTTTCCCTTCTGTTCTCAAGAGCCCCGAATCTTTCACCTTTTGTTCACTGCCATGCTTGAGGAGGTCTTCATAGTGAAAAGTTTCTGCACAAATGAAGCCTCGTTCAAAGTCACCGTGAATGACTCCAGCTGTCTGAGGTGCCCTCATACCTTCTTTGAAAGTCCAAGCCCGAACCTCTTCTTTACCGGCAGTAAAGAAAGTTCTTAAACCTAGTAGCGAATAAGTGGAACGAATCAATCTATTGAGACCAGGTTCTTTAATGTTTAATTCTGAGAGAAAAGCTTCTTTTTCTTCTTTCTCAAGCCCAACAAGTTCAGACTCAATTTTAGCCGAAACCGCTACAACCTCGGCTCCATTAGCCTGCGCATATTTTTTGAGTTTGATGTAATGAGGATTCTTTTCTGCTGCCTCGAGCGACGCTTCTTCTTCTTTGAGGTTGCCGACGTAAATTGTTGGTTTTGAGCTAATGAGATGGAGGTCACGAACAAGCTCCCACTCTTCGGGACTTGCTTTTAACTTTCTCAGAGCGACACCGTCTTCTAAAGATTTTTTAACTTGTTCCAGAAAAGCTAATTTCTTCTTGGCAACGCCGTCTCCGGATCGTGCGAGTTTATCGGTCTTTTTAAAGTTACTTTCTACCGTAGCAAGATCTGCCAACATGAGTTCCGTTTCAATAATTTCAATGTCTCTCAAAGAATCTACCGATCCTGACACATGAGTAATGTCATCGTCCTCAAAGCATCGAACGACTTGAGCAATGGCATCGCAATTTTTAATGTGACCTAAAAACTGATTTCCAAGACCTTCGCCTTTACTAGCACCAGCAACGAGGCCGGCAATATCGACAAAAGAAACTGTCGTCGGAATTGTTTTTTTAGGTTGCACAAATTCTGTAATTTTATCGAGACGTTCGTCGGGAACCTCTACCGTTCCGACATTCGGATCGATGGTGCAAAAAGGATAATTTGCAGCCTGCGCATTTTCAGCACTGGTGAGCGCATTAAAGAGTGTTGATTTCCCAACATTTGGAAGTCCGACAATTCCACATTCTAGAGCCATATATTGAAAACTTACCCCTTGAATGGCTTTTTTTCACGTCGATAATCGTTGATTATACTTGGAAGCTTTTTCTTGAGCTTTTTGCAGCCCATCTCGCAAAAGAATATCCAGAACATCCATGGAGGCATTGATAAAATCGGGAAGCTCGGCTTTTTCAGAATCATCAAAGCTTTGTAGGACATAATCAGCAAGATCCATCCGGGAACCTCTTGGAGGACGCCCCACACCAAGACGCAGTCTATAGTAGTCACCGCTTCCAATCTCAGCTCGAATGCTCTTCAATCCGTTGTGCCCAGCATCACCGCCACCTTTTTTGATTTTAATTTCACCAAAAGGCAGATCCACTTCATCGTGAACCACAATCAGTTCATAGTTTTTATACACTGATTTCTTCATGTAAAGAGAGCGTAAACTTTGACCCGATAAATTCATAAAAGTCTGTGGCTTCATGAGAAAAAACTTAGAGTTCCACTTATGAGCTTCAGCAACCTCAGCCTGGTAATCTTTAATTTTTTTAAATTCAGAAAATTCCGAACGTGCAAAAAGATCACAAAAAATGAAGCCGATGTTATGTCTCGTGAGCGCATAGCGCGATCCAGGATTGCCAAGACCACAAAGTAAATACATTTTTCTTAATTAGGAAAAACTAAATTACTTTTTCTTCGCCGGAGCAGCTGGAGTTGCAGCAGCAGCACCAGTAGGATCCGCAGCAGCAGCTTCCTCAGCGGCAGCAGCAGCAGTTTCTTGGGCTGTTGCTTCAACTTCTGCAGGAGGCGCAATCAAAACAAGAGCGTAATCAGAATCAAAAAGAAGCTCAAAGTTTTTAGATTTATTTTGCTCAACAAGAGTGCTGACTTTCAAAGATTCATTAATTTCTAGATGGCTAATGTCGACTTCAATTTCACTGGGAATGTCTGCCGGTAAAGCTTTAATCTCTACAGTTCGGTTCAGGATGGAAACGATTCCACCTTCAACAGCCCCTTTGGAACTTCCAACAAAAGACAAAGGAACATTAACACGAGTTTGTTTTTTCAAATCAAGTTGAAGTAAATCAACATGAAGCAAGATATTTTTAAAAGGATGTCTCTGAATGTCTTTCACAAGAACTTTAGAACCACTCAACTCAGTTGGTGCTCCATCAAGAACGCTTAAATCGATGACGGAACTTCTTCCGTATTTTGCGTAAACTTTTAAAAAGTTTCGAGACTCAACAGAAATAGCAAATCCAGATTTTGATTCAGCAATCCCACCGCCATAAATAACAGCTGGGACAAGATTTTCTTGAGTCCTAGTTTTATAAGCCCCACCTTTACCAGTGAGCTTACGAGGATAAATTTCAATTTTATTTGATTCAATGTTTGATTTTGCGTTTGCCATTTTTATCTATAACCTTTTAATTTAATACTTTTTTAAAGTCTTTCTACTTCTACCAGTTATTGTCTAAAAGAGCACTCACAGAATCATTCCGCTGAATACGTCGAATAGTTTCCCCAACAAGAGGAGCAACACTGATCGTCTTCAATTTATTAAGCCCTTTCAGCTCTTTATTCAAGGGAATCGTGTCAGTTATGTAAATTTCATCAATCATATCGCCAGAAAGGCGTTCTGCAGCTGGTCCAGAGAAGACCCCATGACTGGCACAGGCGACAACCTTCTTAGCTCCATTTTTCTTCAATAACTCAGCCGCCTTGTAAAGAGTTCCCGCTGTATCAATAATATCGTCGTAAATAATGGCCACTCGATCACGGACATCTCCTATTAAATTCAATGCTTTAGCCTGATTTGGAGCCTCTCGCCTTTTGTCGACAATCGCCAAAGGCGCCTTTAAAAGCTTGGCCATAATCCGAGCTCGCTCCGTTCCGCCAGCATCTGGACTCACCACCGTGATGTCCTCATCTCCAAATTTATCTTTTAATCCAGGATAAAGCACATTTGAGCTAAAAAGATGATCCACTGGATAATTGAAAAAACCTTGAATCTGACCGGCGTGTAGATCAACCGTGATAATTCTTTGAAAACCCGCAACGCTAATGAGGTCGGCGACCAATCGAGCCGAAATTGGTGTTCTGGGCGCCGGTTTACGGTCCTGGCGAGAATACCCATAATAAGGCAAAACCGCACAAACACTGCGAACACTCGCACGTTTAAAAGCGTCGCCCATAATCAAGAGCTCCATTAAATTTTCATTTGCCGGTGCCGAGGTGCTCTGAACCACGTAAATGTCTTTCCCCCGAACGTTTTCGCAAATTTCACAACGAATTTCACCATCAGAAAAGCGACTGAGTTTTTTATGACCAATCTCAATTCCCAAATGCTCCGTTATTTTCAGAGCCAGAGCCTCCGAATTGTTTCCAGAGAAAACCTTATAAGATCTATTCGGTGGCGTTAATGAATCGTGCATCTTAAAGACTAATAAAGTTCAGAGTTTCACCAATGTCGAGCAAGGATTGAGGAAGTCTCTTGAGAGTTTTGTGAGAGTTTTTGAGGCTCTTTTCATGAAGTCGAGGATTTTTGAAGTCGCAACGAAGAAAAGTTTCTTTCAAGAGCCTTGAAATTATAAAAAAAAACAATAGACTCAAAAGCATAATCCCTCACTTCAAAGCTAAACACTTATTACTGATCCTTATTTTCGCACTCCCTTCAATTTCTATCGCTGAATTCATTGCCATTAAAAATAAAAATTGTGACGAGAGCGAAGTTCACGTTAGAAAAGGCGAGCGAATTTTCTTTAGTGAAGAGAAGTCAATACTAGGTTTTGGTTACACGAAAAGTAATGGCTGTAAAATAGTCGACTTTACTCAAGTAGTTCGTCAATACTCAGACCAACATCAGACAGAAATGCTTTTTTCCAGTAAAATTGGTCAACGCTCGACCTGTAGAGAAGGGCTCACGAAGTATCAAGGCCCTGAATTTAAAACTGCCTTCATCACAAAAAACAAGCTCGTTCTTCAACTTACACAGGAAAAGCAACTTGTTTAAAACTTAGTTATGGATTCAAAAATTAAGACTGGCCTCTCTTCCAAATAGGTTGGAGTATTAAGGGTAGTGCTCATAGCAATTACAGAAAATATAGCGACTCCCTAGAACACAAAAACATTTAGAGTAACTCAGTTCCTAGGATTTTTACTCTAATTTACATCACTTTTTAGGCTGTTATTTACCTGAGTTTTCAGAGATTTTGAACTTTTTTTGATTTAGAGAAAAAAATATCAGCAGTAATTTTATGTCTGCTACCAACTTTTTCTGCATTATTAACAACTAGATCGAATAGCTCATTTGAGTTATGTTTTTCAGATTCGTCCGTCCAGAGACTTGTGTCTGCGAGAATGACATGAGCTAATTCTTCTGATGTTATACCAAATGATACCTGCTCTTTTGTTGATTCAGTTGAAAGTTCAGGCCAATCAGAAAGAGTGATTGCGTGGTCGTAAGTTGACTCTTTGTTGAATCTAGAAAAGCCAAATTTTTTAAAGTCTACTAGGGTGTTAAAATCATAGACAATTACTTGCCTCTCTCCCAAATAAGACTCATTAAAAGAACCTGCAGCTCCACTAAACTAAAAGTCTAAGAAAAATAGAGTGAGCAAAACGCAGCAATCTTCATTCCACGATTACTTTGTTTTGTGGAGTGCTATTTTCCTTTTTTTCTAGTGGTTTAAACTCATTTCATTCGTTAGTCTGGATGTGAATCCTGGGCTATCCAAATTTTCAATATTGCTTAAAAAGATAAACGAATAATTTAAACTCAAATTTATTACAAAAATTGATTCTGCCCCCAAGGTACTTCCAGAATGAAAAGCTAATTTTCCTGATTTTGAGTCTTGAACATAGAGACCATTTAGATAAGAAAGATGTCCAGCATCATTTACAGCCTTTTTCGTGTAATCTGAAAAACTATTACCAAAAAACAGTTTACCTAAATCATTGAGGCTTGATACAATCGACGCGTCTCCCCAACCCATATAGGCTCGGCAGGGCACAATTTTTACGAGTTTTCCTTGTTTTAGCTGATATTGAGCGGGCAATGGTGATTTTTTTAGTTCTAATTCATCCCAAGTAAATGTATTGAGCATCTCATATTCAAAAAAAATGTTTTTTCTAAGTGCTTGAAAATAACTTTCCTTTTCAAGAATCTCGTAGATTTTCGACAATAGTAGATAGTTACTGTTTGAATAAGAAAACTGTCTATTTGTAGCTATTTCTTGATTTTTAACAAATTCACAAGCCTGATCTAAACTCCAAGAATTTTGTACGCGCTCAGAGGCGGAATAAATGTATTCAGGGATTCCTGACAAATGATTTACTAAGTCTATAACCTTCAAGTCAGAATTTGAAAAATCAGGAAGATATTGCCTAATTTCACTATCGAAAATATTTTCTTCTAAACTATTTAAAGCAAAAGCTAATATTGGCTTTGTTAGCGAACTGATAGCTGCCGGGGTGTCTGTGGAAAAATGTTTAGATGAAAATTTTGTATGGATCTGGTTATTGTCTACAGCCAATAATCCACAACCTCCATTGAGATTTGAGCTATCTATTTCCAGCGAATATTCAGAAAATATCTTTAAAACAGTTTCAAGCATTCTGACCTTTAAAAAAATACCCTAATCAACAATCTAATAGCCAATGCCATCTACGAAAACATGGGGACTGAACAACTTAACTACTCGAAATAATAAACAAAACTTTGCTCCGTCCCCTTTTGTTTCCCTTTTGTTCTAAAGGAATTTTATTTCACCCCGAGGGGTACTGCTTTTCTACTTTGCTAATCTTTCTCTCTGGCCTATGAGCTTTTAAATTCCACAGCCTTAATGACAGTTTACAGAAAAAATACCTTTTAAAACAGATGAAAACAAATAAATAGTCAATTCAGAGCTCCCTTATCTGGCCCTAGTCAATAACTTTTATACTATAAACAGCCTTGGGCCAATTGCCACCGTGCAAATGGGCAGCCAACTCAGCTCGAGACATTTTCTGCTTCCAAACACATAGAGACGGAGCAACCTAACTATTCGAAATATTGAAAAAAAATTTGCTTCGTCCCTATGTTTTTTCCTATGTTTTGTTCGCCTGCTCATGGACTAGAGATTTGACTAAGGCACTAAAATGGAAGTTTTTCAGCTTCATTAACATAGAAACCGAAATTGTTATCAAACATCGTATTGTACATTTCTCTAATTTTTAAGTTCAGCTTCACGCGCTTATTCAAAAAAGACACCCCCGATGGAGTTTTGCCAAATGTATTAAGAGAAGCAAGGTCAGTGGTTGATAAATTCTTTTCAAAGAATTTAGTTTCAAAAGCAAAAAACTCTTTCAATTTATCAGCTCTTTTTTCAGGAGATTCAATTGAGAGAATTGTTTTTTGAATATGAGTTACTTCCCGGGCGAGTTTAGGTGTTAACTTTTTCACGTTCAAACCAGCTTCAGACTTATAGAAATTTAAAATGTCTATAAATTCTTTATTTTTAAATGTTGCTCGGTACATTTCTTCAATTTTTTTGATTGATTTAGGTGATTTCATTTCCTCTTCCCAAAGAGCAACAATTTTTAGTAAAGGTCTTTTGTATTCCTTTGATTTAAATTCCGGGACACTGTGTTGGACAAATACAATTTTTTCCATTGCAAGAGCCTGAAAATAAGCTTCGTCATGGATAAGCTGAACTAACTCTGACTCAAGCTGAGAAGCTGGCGAAACACTTTTTTTAGAATTGCTCGCACAAGATAAAATCAACGAAGCTAACACAAAGAGGCAATAAGAATTCAAGATTCTAATGTTCATGTAATCAAAATAATCTAAATTTCGTTTTCATTCACTCTAAAACCAAATAATTAATTCCTTACATCATTCTCCAAAACAGCGGAATTTACAAGCGTTACTCTAAAAAATAGCGTTTTCTGAAAGTTGGCAACTTTTTTGGTAGAGATTTTTATGATTGCGAAACATTCACCGAAGAAACAGCAACCCTTAGCCTGAAACCCTGGAGTATCACTAACTAAGCAGCGTCTCCCCATGTTACTTTTGGCTTTTTCTTTTTCCTACTGCATTCACGTCAATACAAGTCCATAAGAACTTGGTAATTCATTCCCGTATCAGAAGCCAGCAACTTGAAGTATTCAATGGTTTCTGCATCAATACGAATTGTAATCTGCTTTTTTAACCTTTTTGCACAAAAAAAAAGCCCCGCCCTCACAGTTGTGAGAGCGGGGCTCGCTGAACAAAAAACTATTTCAGTTAGAATCCGTATTGAGAATTCAACTCCATTACTTTTTGATTAATAGCACTACACTCTGCATCTCGGAACATCAGTTCAGTTCTTCGATTCAATCTCCAAGCGGACTCATTGTTACTCGGATCAACCGGCTCACTTGAAGCGCGACCTTCCGCAGAAATTTTTCCAGAAGAAGCTCCGCCTTCTTGAAGATGACTTTTAAAGGTTCGAGCTCTTCCGTTAGACAATGGAACGTTAATGACATCTCCACCACGAACATCGGTGTGACCAACTGCAGTGGCATAGCCCCAAAGACTGTCATTGCTACTCAACCATCCACCGAGTTGTCGAAGATAGTTCACAGCTCTGTCTTGAGTCAGATTGCTATAATTAGTTCTGAAGTTAAACGCAACGGCTGGGAAGCGAATAATACACTGACCACGAACAACGGCAACACTCGGTGCTTCCGAAGAAAAACTCTGTGGTGGCGGTGGAGGAAGTGGTGCTGGTTCAGGCATTGGAGGTGGTGGCGCCTCTGGCAAGTCCATCTCTAAAGGTTCTGGATCAATAAAATCTTCTTCCATTGGCTCTTCTTCTTGAACTCTTGCCGCATAATTAGACGGATCACAACCAAAGAGACACCAACCCATTTCAAACATTCCTAAAACTTGAATAATCTGACGATCACTAGACATGTCCATGAGTCCCTGAAGACCCACTCTATAAATTGTTTTCCGAGTGGTGCTTGGAATGTCGTAATTTAAATGAAGCCCCAAATAAGTCGTCATTGGAGTATCGTTCACACTGGGATGCTGCCCTTCTCTTTCAGAGAAGTCGGTATCGGTTCCAAAATGTAATTTTAAAACAGGTCCAAGTTGCCAACGTCCAGTTTCACCAAAGCGAAATCGCGGCGAAATGTCGACCCAAGAAGTTAAATGGGTAATTCCGACTGTTGAACAGGCATTGGCCCCGCCTGGTCCTGGAGAATTACAAGTATCTGGCTCCGGTCCATTCGTTTGAGAAAATTGATAAGCAATCATAGCGTCAAGCACAAAGCGTTTCGCCAAATACCAAGAAAGTCCACCTTTGACGTGCGCACTAAATCCTAATTTGTCGACCTCAGGAGAACCTGGGTTAATAAAATCACCATCTATAAGATTATCGAGTCCAGCAGATCGTCCACCGGCATTTGTCGGATTCACCGGCATTCCGTCAACCCCCACCATGTGTCCGCCTAAGCCAAGACCAATAAAGCCCCAGAAGCCTCGAGCGTAATCATCACGTGCGTTCAAATTAGCGACAGTAAATGCACATAAGAAGATGCAGATAAAAATGTTATTCATGTTCTTTTTCATATTCAGTTTTTCCCTCCAAAATGAGATATATATTTATAGTATCTGATAAAAGGACCCCTAAACCAGGCTAAGCTGTTGAGAAAAATGGCGCTTTACGCACTGAGTTGACTCTCGATTGGCAGAATTAACATGCATTTGCAGCTTTTAATTGATTCCCGAGCCTCAAAAGCTTAGAAATCTAAGAGAATCAGAAATGATGGCGCGTAGCCAAGCGGTAAGGCAACGGGTTTTGATCCCGTCATTCGGAGGTTCGATCCCTCCCGCGCCAACCAGTTTTTTTCGACTTTTTATGTCAAGCTTTCCAGTGTAATGATAGTGAATGGTTTATTAGTGCCTAACTTGTGCACATATCAAGCATACTTTGTTTTTGTTTTATAAGAACTATTCGACTATGCTTTATTGAAATGAAAAAACTTTTACAAACACTTCTGGCGATTTTTTTAGTTGCACCAACTATTCACGCTGAAAATTATAATTTAGAAAAATTTACTCAAAAAGCAGGAGACCTTTATTGTGACACTCTTTCTGACATCATTCACGACGTCGATCAAAACGAACTTCGTCTTTACAATGTTCTTTGTAACAAAGAACTCTTATTCACAGGCCATGAACTTCAAGAAGAAGGAGCCGACGCCCTTATTATTCAAATCAATTCACTACTAAATAGCTGGAGATTTTTAGTCTTAAAACTGAAAAACAACAGAACATTCAGACAAGCCATCATAGCTAGTAATCAAATTCAACTTTTACACGCAAAGCTAAATATCGAATTTAACAATTACCGAGGCAATAGAGAATCCATTCTTAAGTGGTCAAATCTTCTCACAAAAGGAAACACCTTAAATGATAACTTGAGAAAGAAGCGCTAAGGCAACGGGTTTTGATCCCGTCATTCGGAGCTTCGATCCCTCCCGCGCCAACCAGTTTTTCTAAACTGAAGTTTTCTCATTTGATTCCTAATCCAAAAAACGATTGAGTTCTGAAGCTGTCGGCATGCGACAACTGTCTTTTTTTCCAAAAAAACTATAGCGATATTTTGCTACAATGCCATAACAAGAGTCCCTCAATGCTTTCGGAAGAAGCTTAAGAACTGCCAACAAAGACCACGGAAAACCTAAGTAAGCACACACTCTTAAAACGGCATCTGATTCAGAATGCAATTTCCCATCTTGGTCGACTAAATAAACAGTGCTGAGTTCAGAGGCGTCTAATTGTGGAATTTGTTTTTTTGCTGTTTCACCCTGAAGTGCAGCGACTTGAATAAATTCACTGCGATCATGTTTAAAAACAAAATCAATAAAGTGGCTACACAAACCACACACTCCATCGAAAAAAACTATTGGGGGATTCTTTTTTAAATTGAGCTTCGCTAGCATCATGCCTCTAAGAGCATAGCGGATAGACTTTCAGCACTCGAGCACTCTCTCTCAATAATAATCACACCGCGATGACTGACGACCATAAGCATAAATCAAAGATCCACCCTTAAGATTCTTAATGAGCTCTGACAAAACTTTTTTGTCGACTGCTGGACAACCCAAGCTTCTACCGGCTTGAGCCAGACAATTTTCTTGAACGTATTTTGAAGCATGAATCACCACACCTCGCTTTAAAGCGAGACTATTGGAAGGACTCAATCCTTTAATGCGCATGGAATAGCCTCTTCTTCCATAGTAAGTTTCATCGGTTTGATAAAACCCAAGAGAGCTCTGATAGCAGCCCATTTTGTTGCCAAAGCTGTTGGCGTAACCATCGTCATTTGTATCAGACTTTCTACCGTGAGTGACTTTGAAGACGTAAACTCTTTTCTTTTGAATATCTAAAACGAAAAATCTTTTTTTAGAGGAATGTTTTGTATAATCAATAACTCCAACATAATTTTTATTTCCAAGACTAGAGTGAATACTTTGATACTTTTTATAAAGTCGCTTCAGGGCAGTTTTAGAAACTCCTGATCGCTTAAAAAGAAAGTAAAAATCGTTCGTTTCCTTTTCGCTCAGAAAACCGTTTTGAAACGGAGCTCGGCAAGAGCTAAAAATGAAAACACAAACAAAGCAAACGGCAAGTTTTTTAATGCGGAGCATAATGAAATTAGAAATTAGCATTCATTACAAAATTTATCTAGAAATTTCTTCCTGCCTTCGAGGTAAAACAACATAAGCTATTGAATTCAAACAGCTTTATCGACTTTTTCAGGGTTTTCTTGAATGGCTTTTTCATAGGCTTCAAGAACCATTTTTTCTAAAGCTTCTCTCATATCTTGTTTAATGGGATGAGCGACATCTCTAAAAACACCGTCTTTTCGCTTCTTTGCAGGCATGGCCACAAAGAGACCGGTATTGCCATGGATCACTTTTAAATCTCTCACTAAAAAACACTCGCCAAGTGTAATGGTTGCATAAGCCTTGAGCTTTTCTTCGTTCATGAGAAAAATTTGTACTTCAGTAATGTTAATCATATGGTGTCGCCTCTAAATAAGTTTCCCTAATTACTAATCATATAGAAAAGACGAGAATCTTGAAGGAAAATCGACAAACGCTCACCAAAGTTTAATACGACAAAATACTGACGCTCTGACTATTCTTTATTTTCAAGAAAATGTTCCGCGTCCAAAGCGGCCATACAACCACTCCCAGCGGCTGTAATAGCCTGTCGGTAGCGAGTATCTTGAACATCACCACAAGCAAAGACACCCTCAATATTTGTATTCGATAAAGACGTTTTTTCCTTCGAAGTTTGAATGTAGCCTTTTTCATCTAAAGTTAACGAATCGGAAAAAAGCTTCGTGTTGGGAGTGTGCCCAATGGCGACGAAAGCACCCGAGAGTGGCAAATCGTAAATTTCAGAATTAGTCGTATTTTTCAATTTCAGAGCTGTCAGCTCGTCGCTTCCCAAGAAGTCTTCAACCGTCGTCGACGTTATGAATTCAATTTTCGGATTCGCCTTGGCTCGATCCACCATAATATTTGAAGCTCTGAAGCTTTCTCTTCTGTGAATCAAATAAACCTTTGAGGCAAACTTCGTCAGGAAATTAGCTTCTTCCATGGCACTATCGCCACCACCAATCACCGCAATTTCTTTTCCGCCAAAGAAGAATCCATCACAAGTCGCACAGGTGCTGACGCCTTTTCCCATGAGTTTTTTTTCATTCTCTAAACCAAGAAGATTCGCAGAAGCTCCAGTGGAAACAATCACAGCGGAAGCATGGAATTCTTTATCGCCAACCCACAATTTCTTCACTGCTCCCGACAGATCAACTTTTGTAACATCTGCAGTGAGGAATTCAGTTCCAAAGCGTTCCGCCTGGTCACGAAAATCTTTCATCAAATCTGGCCCCATTCGACCTTCGGGAAAGCCCGGATAATTTTCAACATCAGTCGTCAACATGAGCTGACCACCTTTTTGATAACCCTCAATACACAATGGCTTGAGATTGGAACGTGCACAGTAAATAGCCGCAGTTAATCCCGCAGGCCCAGAACCAACAATAATGACTTCTTTTTTAGTGATTTCAGACATAGGAATTCTTTTTTACTATTAACAGCGCATTAATGACAACGGCCGAGAAGAACAATAATCTCTATTGGCCATGAAAGCCGATACCATGAAAAATCTTAGCAAAATTCTCAAAAAACCTGGATCAGGCCTCCTCACAGTGAGCACCGGGAACTCACTCGCCACACAAATTCAAAAAAAATACTTTAGTGGTTGGACTCCCACAAACACGATTCAAAAGAACCCAGAGAAGTTTTTTTTTCTCGGATTCCCTTGCGATACCGGCGGGAGCATTTGCCGAGGAGCAGCTCATGGCCCCATTCATCTCAGAGAGCATTTTTTCTCTAAAAAAGCCCAATTGAGTCAAAGTGACCTTGGCGACATTCCCATCATTCCACAATTACTCCACGACTCCATGATCAACTCCAAGCAAAAAAGCGCCGCGAGCGCATCCCTTTGGAAAAGCCCCTACTCAAAAGATCTCCCGGTCAGTCCGCTCAGTCTTCTCCAAAAAACCATCGAAGAATTTTTAAAACTCAAAAGCGGCAAAGCATTCTTCATTCTTGGAGGCGATCACTCGTTGAGTTACGCCCCCTTCGCTGCTTTCAAAAAATTAAAAAAAACCAATCTTGGCGTGCTTCACTTCGATGCCCACACCGACCTCATGACGAGTCGCTATGGGATTGATTTCTGCTTTGCAACTTGGGCCGCCCATGCTTCAAAAATCATTTCAAATCCCGACAACTTCTTTCAAGTGGGCATTCGAAACTCTGGATTCAAAAAAAACTACTGGGAAAATAAATTTAAAATTCATCAAATCTGGAACAACGAAATAGAAAAAAAACCAGCAGAAGAAGTGGCTCAAAAGATAATTACAAAATGGAAAAAAAACAAGATCAAAGAATTCTACCTGAGTATTGATATCGACACCTTAGATTCTAGCCTGGCTCCTTGCACTGGAACCCCAGAGGCCAACGGACCAAACGCCACATACATTGCGAAAATCATTTCCATAGTGTCTCAAGAATTTAAAGTCATTGGCGGCGATCTGGTTGAAGTAGCCCCACCTCATCACGGAAAAAAAGAAAGACTCAAAACCCTCAACTCCGCCTGGACGCTCTTTAAGGGCATTCATTTTCGCTAGAGGCAGTTTTGACTTTGGCAAGCTTTCTGCAACGGAGAGCTTTATGAAAAGAAAAAAGAAACATCTCATCACCTGTTCTCTACAATTTATATTTTTTTCCATCAGCGCTCTGCTCTTGTCTCAATTGAGCTCATGCGCTGCAGGGAAGACAGTCAGCTCAGAGAGCCCCGTTTCACCAAGCCCTTCTACTGAAGAAAAAACTCAAAGCGCCGAAGAAGCTCCTCAAAACGCCATTGAGAATTCCGAAATTACGGAAAATGACGAAGGAGACGAAAGCCCAGAAGCATTAACTTACAGCATCTCCAATCACGAACCTAAAGTTTTTGGAGAAGCCTGGACACGAAAAATCACCTTGCACGGAAATGAAGTTGATCATTGGAACATTGAAAAGCAGTGCCATAGTGAAGACTCTGCCTGGTTTAGCGTTGGTGTGAGTAACAAGTTTGGAGAAATCATCGACCATTCGATCAACAAAAAATGCCGTTACCGAGTTGACGACTTTTTCGTCAGTGACTGGAACGAAGCTTATGATGATTTGATTCTCGACAATCTGACTCTTCAAAAAAACACGACTTTAAGTGCGACTCGAATTTTACTCCCTCACGGAAAAGCCATTGCCATGCGAAATTTTAACCTTGTTCTCAAAGGAAGAAATATTTACATCAACGGTCCAATCTTTGCCTATTACAGCACCTACAGATCACATCTAAAACATTCAGGATTATTTTCAATATTTAGCTATGAGCTCTTACTCAATGCCCCGATTACTCTCGACGGTGCTAGTGGCGCCAATGGAGCCCACGCTCGACATCGCCATGGTAGAGAAAAAAACATTGTTGGTCTGAACGGAGCCAATGCTGGAAGCGGCGGAAACGCCGGTCGACTTCACCTGAACTATAAAGAACTGACAAAAACAGCTTCCTTTCAATTTTCAGCTCTCGGTGGAAAAAAAGGAATTGGAGGCAATCCTGGCCTCGGCGGAGTCAAGTCGAATGCTCAAGGATTCATTCATCCTACAAAAGTTCAACTCATGCCATCTGGAAGAAAAGGAAAAGATGGCTTTGATGGAAAAAATGGAAATATTTTATACTTTCCAAGAATCTAAAAAATCAACTATCATCAAGGCATGACCGCTGAAACAACAGCCACCCTCAAAGAAGAAACACCTTTTGAGCTGGGAGACATCATTCTCCCGGCTCTTGATGGTAAAATTGCTCAACTTGGCTTTGACATCGAAGAGCTCAACGACATGGGTCTTGGAATTGTTATTGAAGAAGGCAAGCATCGCTTGAAATGTTTTTTTCCAGAATTGAAACTGAACATCTTTCTCAATAAAGAAGAAATTAAAGTCATTCACCCGGAAGAATATAACTTTCCAAATCTCAAAGTAACTCAAATCCAAAAACTCACTAAAAAACTCAACGCACGCTACATACTCGACATTGAAAAAAATACTCTCGAAGAACTTTGGGAAGATCCCGACCCTGAAACTATTCAAGAATTTTACACTGGTGAAAGATCGCAAACAGCCATCAAGCTTTCACTCGGTCTAGAAGAATTTAAAGATGAAATTTGGAACGAAGTGAAACAAGAACTTCAAGACGAAATTCTTTTCGTCAGACACCTTCCTAGTGGCATGCATAAAATTGATTTTTGCATTTACCTAAAAGCTTAGAAACAACTTGTTTTAAAAATTGACGACCAAAGCGCCACCAAAGTAATGAATCAAATCATCTGTATTTCCATAACTCAAAAGAGTTGGGGAATAGTCCATTCTCAATGAGAAATCTTTATTCCAAAAATAACTCAAGCCTAAAGTCCCTTGTAAGAGATACTTTTTTCTAAAACCCGAGTTTAAGACACCAGGCACTCCAACGGTGGTGAGTGTTGTCGGAACAAGAGAGCGGCTGAGCTGGGGCATGAGTGGAATGGGAAGATCGTTTTGATCGCCAACTTGAAAAACCTCAAAGCGAGTGAGCACATTGAATTTTTTAGTCAAATGAAAAATCAGCTCCGTTCCTATTCCAAAATCATTATCGCTAGAATCGAATGCCGGTTTATGAAACAAAGAAAAAAGGCCCAGATCAAAACGATTTAAATCGGAATAAACCGAAAGACTTGCCAAATAGCCAAGAGCATCGGGAATCCCCGGAAGGCGATCTCCAGTTTCAATTTGAAAGCTTAGATCCAGAGAAAAGTACTCGTAATCCAACCCAGCATGGAATCCAAAATCGGGCTTCTCTAAACTGTGATCCGTCCCTGAAATCAAAGCATTTTCTTCATTTGAATTGACTAGGAAAAAACCAACTTCAATAACCTCACTCATCAGATAAGAGGCATGGAAACCTAACTGTGTTCGAGGCACATAGCTTTGAAGCAATCCAGTGTGCACCGATCGATGAGCCAAGGCGTCTTGGCGACCAGCATAGAAAGCAAATAAAGAATCAAATTGCCCAAGACGAAAAGACCATCCATTGGCGGTTGAAAGAGTTCCAAACAGTTGAGACTGATTTCTCAAAAAGTTAAAATCTTTAGAAAAAGCCAAATCAAAAACAGCTTCCAAAAAGCCATCTTGATAAGACTTTCGACCATAAAGAGCGGCTTCATGAATTTGAAATCTATTGATCGTTTCTTTTTCGCTAGATTCATAATGACTTCCGACCGAAAAATACCCTCGTAACCAATGCGGCTCTTGAGAATGCACCCCTTTACTGACCTCTTCCTTCACAAAGGGCATGAATTCTTCGATCGACCACGATTCATCGTATTCAGTGCCATCAAGCGCAGCTTCATCATCAGAAACTTGTTTCTTTTGCTCGGAAGCCGTCTCCGGAGACTCCTCTGCGGAAAAGCAAAGCCCACTCTTCATCAAAAATACTGAAAAAATCATTAAAAGCGGCTTCTTGTATAAATTTTGGAGCATAGGCCCTTAAAAAATCACGCATTCTGAGAAAAATCAAAAGGAATCAGAGCTTATTTAAGGGTTGACTCTCCCCAGAAATCCCCATAATTACGTTATGTGGCTAAGAAAAACGACAGAGTCCATGTGACCTTAGAATGTACAGAAGCAAGAAAACTTGGAAAAACACCAAGTCGCTACCATACCATTAAAAACAAAAAAAATACGACTGATAAACTTCAGCTTAAAAAGTATAATCCAAGTCTTAAAAAACACACGATCCACAAAGAAGTTAAAAGTTAATTTTCTTTCGCTGGCTCTTTAGTTTTAAAGACCTCTTCTCAGCTCATTGCCCCATAAATATTAAAATTCATTTGATCAAAAACTCAATCGCTATTTCAATTGAGTTTAATGAAGAATAAAAAGGATCAGATCTAAAATGACTCTTGCTTGGACCGCTGAAGAACGAATTCAATCTATCGACTCCATTAAAAGCTCCAATAGCCTCTTTGATATAACTATTGTTGGTGGTGGCATTACTGGATGCGGAATTGCTCGCGACGCTGCCCTCAGGGGACTGAAGGTTCTTCTCGTTGAAAAAGATGACTTTGCCTCTGGAACCAGCTCGCGAAGCTCAAAACTACTTCACGGTGGATTACGGTATTTAGAATATTTTGAATTTGCCCTGGTTCATGAAAGCGTTCGCGAAAGAGCCCTACAATGGAAGCTGGCCAGCCCCTACACAGAACACCTCCCTTTTATTTTTCCTTGCTACAAAGACAGTCGCGTTCCGCTTTGGAAAATTCAGATTGGATTAAAAATTTATGACTTTCTAGCGGCCTACAATGTTCCAGAAAAACATCGACGACTTTCAAAAAAAGAATGCGCGGAAGAACTTCCGGCACTTGTTCAAGATGAGCTCAAAGGTGCCGTCTTTTACTATGATGGTTCAACCGATGATGCCAGACTGACTCTTGCTAACGCTTATGGTGCTCACAAAAACGGAGCTCAAACTCTCAACCGCGTCGAGTTTTGTGGCATTGAGTGGAATCCTAAAAACTCTGAAAAAAGAAACGAAGCTCATGCTGTAAAACTTAAAGACACCCTCACCGGTGAAGAGTTTAATTGCCGCACAAAAGTCCTCGTTTCTGCTGGAGGACCTTGGACCGATTCCATTCTTGAAAAAGCTTCAAAAAAACAAAAGAACCCTATTTGTAAAACTTCCAGAGGCTCACACATTGTGGTCTCGAAAAAATTACTCAACATTGACCACGCCATTACCCTTTTTCACCCCACTGACAAAAGAGTGCTCTTTGCCATTCCGTGGCAAGATTTCACCGTCATTGGAACCACTGATGTTTTTGACGAAAAGCCGCCCGAAGAAGTTTGCGTCAGCCAAGAGGAAGTCGAATACCTCCTCAAAGTTACCCAAGAATTTTTTCCAAAAAGTAATCTTAAAAAATCGGACATTGTGAGCACGTGGTCGGGACTTCGACCTCTTGTTTCGCCCCCAGAAGGTGCCGGAGCATCGGCCGTGAGCCGTGATCATAAACTTCATTTTTACGAAGAAGGCTTGGCCTATATTGCCGGTGGAAAACTCACCACATACCGCCAAATGGCAGAAGACTGTGTTGACCTCATCATTAACGAAACTCACAAATGGAAAGCTCCCCTAAGAAGTCACCATAAAGATTGCAGCACGAAGAGCGCCTACCTCCCCGTCTTAAACCCGAGCCCCTATTATTCCTCAGACGCTCCAATTGGCATTAGTGAAGCTGCTCAAATGAGCATCGAAAATCTTTTAGACATTATTAAAAACCAACGGGTTTTTTCTATTGAAGACCTCTTCGTTCGCCGAACGCATATTTTCTATAAAGAAGAAAAGAATGGTTTAGATATTCTCAACAAGTATGAAAAAGAAATTAAAGAATGCCTCGAAGCGAACGGCGTTTCTTTTGAAGACTCTTTAAAAGAGTATGAAAGCTACTTAGAGAAAAATATGAAGATTCCTTTAGGACGCTAAATGAAAATCACGATTCACAAATTTAGTGCTGAGTTTCTTTCAAATGAACTCCCACACTTCCTACTCCAAATGACCACGTATTTAAGAATTTTTAAACCTTACAATTTACATTGAAATTGTCGAATGACAGCTTCAAGCTTCGTTGAAATATATTTATTTTTTGAAATGATTAAAATAACTTCATAGGCAATCGAGTATTTTTGCTTTTCTACATACTTCAAACGCCCAGACTGAATCTCTCTACTAACCAAGTAGTCTGGAACAAAACCCACTCCAAATCCTTGCAAGACAAAACTCTTAATGACTCCCCAACTGCGAACGACCATCTTACTTTTTAGCGCCGCCTTATTGATGCTTAGAAACTTCTGTTGAAGCTGACCAAGTTCTCTCGTAGCTTCAGTACTTAAAATACCCTCTTTTTTCCAATTTCCTTTATAGACATTCGACCTCACTAAACGAAAATTCCCCGTTGATATAGGTCGAACATGAAGCCCCTTAAAGTCTCGATTATTTATAACTATGGCAAAGTCAACAGTGCCGTCATCTAACCAGCTTTTTACCAAGTCGGTTCTTCCCAAAGACAAGACCGGCTTCAGTTCGGGGTACTTTTTTGTGAGAGCGAAAATACCTTCAGGCAAAAAGGCACTTTCCGCCATTGAGCTTTGACAGGCAAAATTTAGTTCTCCAGATATTTTTGGTTTTTGAGTGAGACTGTCTTTGAATTTAGCCAGAGAATTAAAGACGCTTTGACTGTTTTTATAGGCGTTTATTCCCTCATCAGTTAAGTTAAAGCGGTTATTTTGGTGCTGGATCAGCTTGACGCCTAGTTCTTCTTCCAAATTTTTTATGGCTTTGCTGATGGCAGGTTGTCCGACGTAATTTTGTTGAGCAGCTTTTGACATTGAAGAGAGTCGAGCAGAGTCATAGAAAAATCTTAAGTGACGAATATTCATAATACATTCCTTTATTTCATATATATCATAAATATTATGACTTTTACACATAATTAGAAAGACCTTAGATTGCCCTATATCTTAGGAGGATTGTATGAAAAAAATTATTATTTTAACCACTATTTTATTAACATTATCTAGCTTTAGCTCACCCATTGAAACCCACTCAATGAAGTCTGTTTTTGATGGAGTGAAGGCTCAACTTAAAAAGCATTCTGCTCATGAGTTGTTACTTGTCATGGATATCGACAATACACTACTGACATCTAACCACGATCTAAACAGTTATGGCTGGACACGTTGGCAAGTAAACTTAATAAATGAGCGAGCTGCCGAGGCCATCACTCATAATTTTGAAGAATTCTACAAAATTCAAAATATTTTATACGCCTTAGGAAAAATGCATCTGCCAGAAGAGATCATTGCCAGTGAGATTAAACTGTTACAAAAGCAAGGAGTAACCATTATTGCCCTCACCTCACGAGGCCCTAAAATGAGAAGCTCCACTGAACGAGAATTAACAGCCAACAACATCAACTTACAAAATTCAGGCTTTAGCGGTATCCCCGGTTTTTTTACACTAAAATATGGAAAAGGCCGCGACGTGAGCTTTCAGCATGGCGTTTTTATGACCGCCGGTCAACACAAAGGACTCATGCTCAAGGGCTTACTTGAGAGACTTGACAGGTCCTTTAAGTCGATAGTTTTTGTTGATGATACCACCAAACATACCCTGCATATGTCAGAAACATTTAAAAACATGGGAGATGATCTACTCTCCTTTCGTTATGGGCAAATGGATGCTCGAGTAGAGAAATTTTTGAAAGGCGACAAGTCGCGAGTTACTCAGCAGTGGTTAAAATTGAAAAATATTTGGAGCGAAATCTTTAATTGGTGAAGCCCAGCTTTAAAAAGTCGGTACAGAAAAAGTTACGGTGTCCACCCTCTCAAGCAAAAAGTTTATGAATACCGCAGCGGCCACATCAAGCCAGATAACGAAATTAAAGAAAAGTTGAAAATTTAAAGCTTCATGAGTAAAATGGAGCCCATTCCACTTTACTCATGAGTTTTTGGGAGTGGACTCCATTTTACTCACGCTAATGTTTTCAACATGTTTCATAAATCTAGAAAAAATCTACCCCCTCAAAACATCAGTTAAAGCTTTCTCCAATTCATCGAATTGAAAAGCGTAGCCGGAACTCAAGGTCTTCTCTGGGTAAACCCATTGGCCGTTGACAAGAATTTCGGCGGCGCCTCCGACGAGGGCGTAAAGTGCTGGCTTAGGAACTGGTGCCCAAGATGGTCTTCCTAAAACTTTTCCGAGACACTTTGAGAAATCTTTATTGTTCAATGGATTTGGCGAACACGCATTGACAGCACCCCGAACGGAGTCATTTTTTAAGGCGTGTTGAATAATGCCAATGACATCATCAATGTGAACCCAGCTAAAAGCTTGCTTCCCATTGCCAATGGGGCCGCCGGCGAAAAGTTTAAATGGTGGCAGAATTTTTTCGAGTGCGCCTCCGCCCTTTCCTAAAACAATTCCAATTCTAGGTATGACGGTGCGAATGGAGAACTCTCTCTCCGCCCTTTGAGCCTCATCTTCCCAGGCTTTACAAACGAAGGCTAAAAAGTCAGAACCCTCTCGAGACTCTTCTGTAAATTTTTTGCTTTCAGAGTTTCCATAGTAGCCAATAGCGGACGCTGAAACGAAAACTTTTATGGAAGAATTTCCTGCTTTAACGAGTTTGCCCATTTCGGCAACAATTTCACGAGTGCCATTCACTCTGGAATCATGAATCAGTGCTTTTACTTTTGTGCTCCATCGTTTTCCAAAAATTGGAAAGCCTGCCAAATTAATGACAGCTTCTGCAGTTTCTAATTTCTTTCTCCAATCTTTGTCGCGACGAATGTCCTGCACCAAGACTTCATGCTTTTCAGCTTGAAGCTTCTGAACGAGTTTTTTTCCAATAAATCCTGTGCCGCCAAAAATAATAATTTTCATTGTTTTTTACTTTAATGCGCTTTTTTAAACAGAGCTACTGTATTCTATAAATGTATGAAACATGTTTTGATGGGAAACAATCCACTGCTTGGCTATCTTGGACTCAAACTACTTGAGTTGGGAAAAGAAGTTGAATGGCAAGAATCGGCAAATTTCACAGAAAGCCCACGACCTTTAAAACTCTTAAAAAAAGATCTTCAAAAAATTTCACGTCAACTGGCCAAAGCAAAGACTGAAATTGATTTTTTACTCAAAGCTCCTGCTATTGATGCTCACATTTCGCCCTCTCAAGAAGAGCTCGAAACTCATGCTTGGCCCCAAACAGCTGAACAACTCATGCACCATTGCTGTCCAAGATTATTAAAAACAGCTCTTAAGAAAGCTTTTCGAGAAAAAGGAGGGCTACTCACTAGTAAAGAATTTTTTATAGCCCCCAGTGCAGAAGAAAGAAAAAACAAGCTTTACGTTCTTGACCTCAAAAGCTCAGAAAGAAAGCATTGGGAGCAGCTTCACCATTACTCTACAAACGAAGCTAGTCGCAGCTTCTATCAGCTACAATGCAGTTTAGAAAACAATGTTCTCCTCGACTCAAACACAATTTCACACTTTCAATTTGACGGCGTTCACGCCATACTTGAATCCTCTCAGAGCAAAAAAATAATTTATAATATTTTTAGTCATTCAGAATATTTAGCTCATGAACATTTCAAGTCTATTAAAAATATGAACCAGCAGAAACACCACAGCCTTCAAGCGCTTTTTGCCATGAACACCAACTTTGTTCTTTATGCAGAAAAAATCTTTCACGATCTCAGTCACTTTTACTTTCCTGATGTTTTTTTGATGGGGTCTAGCATTGGTGAGTTTTCACCAATTTTAAATAGAAAGTCCTTAGAGAGCTTTTCTCAAATCGAAAAGCTTTTTAAAATTCTGAAAGACTCTCAAACAACAAAAACGCATCAACTTCACTGGAATGAACGCACTCGAAAGACTTTCATAAAAAAAATTAAATGGGAAAAGCGTTGGGAAAGATTTCTCTTTAGCTCAAAGAAAAATTCCTGGGAAGCTCCTTGGAGTTTTTACGGCATGCTCCCTTCATCATTAAAAAAGCTCGTGAACGCCCAGCTCTAAAGCTGAAAAGAAAGCGACTGTCTTTTTAAAGAGGCTGAGACTTTCTCAGAATGCACGCTCGAATCGATGAGCTTAAAACTAAAGCCAGCGCTCAGAAGATTTTCCTTGAAGCTTTTATTGCAAGCATAAGAATAGCCTTGAGTCTCTGCCTGAAAAAAAGCTTTGAGTTGAGTGAAAAACTCTACCGAATAGCCTTCAGGATTGACCTCTAAAGCAAAAGGATCATGATACCAAATGTCGGCTTTGAAGCGAAAGCGAGCCAAAAACTCTTCTGGGTTTTGATAGATGACCGGATCTTCGTGAGATGATGAAAGATATTTTTCTGAAAACGAATCAATGTCTTTTGAGGTGATGGAATCATTCACATACTCTTGAAAAAAATCTAAAATCATGACTGATTCCTCTTTCCACTTCTCTTTACCTTTTAAAAAAATATCTTCACGTTCTTCAATGACATGATACTCAAAAGATTGCTGGTAGTAGTGACAAAGAAAAGCACTCAAGAGCCAATTCGTTCCAGGACCAAGTCCAAACTCCGCAATCATAATTTTGTTTTGTGACTGCCAAGCTGGAAGAGAGCGTAAATGATGAGCGAAAATAAAAAAAGACTCCGTAAAAGCTCCTTTGGTGGAACGAAAAGGCTCGCCCAGATCGTTGTTCCAGAGGGTTAGAGAAGAATCTCTTGTTTTAATCCATGAATATTCCATTGAAGCTCCTTTTTATTTAGCTCTTTTTGCTGCTTTTTGCTACTTAAGAAGCACATGCTCAGAAGAGAACGTTGGAATTATTTTAAAGATCGCCTTGTCGATCGATTTGGCTGCATTGTCTACAAAGTTGGTGTCAACGCCGGATTTGACTGCCCCAATCGAGACGGCAGCAAAGCCTTTGGCGGCTGCGCTTACTGTTCTCAAGAAGGCTCCTTAAGCCCCAACCAAGATCCTAAACTAGCTATTGAAGGCCAAATCAAAAAAGGTATTGCCTTTACCGAAGAACGTTATGGTGCAAAAAAGTTTATTGTCTACTTTCAAGCTTTCACCAACACCTATGCCCCAAATAACATTTTACGTGAACGCTACGATTCCGCTTTTATTGATGATCGAATTGTTGGATTGAGTATTGCCACTAGACCGGACTGCGTGACTCCAGAAAACATTTCCTTACTCAAAGAATACTCTGAAAAACTTGACTATTTTACCGTCGAGCTTGGATTACAAAGTGCCCATCAAAACGAACTTGCCTGGGTCAACAGACAAGAAAGTATTGAAGACTACAAAAGAGCCATGACCTTGCTCAATGACGCTGGCATTAAAGTCATCAGTCATATTATTTTAGGATTTCCCGGTGAGAGCTATCGAGAAATGCTCGACACTGTGGAGCTCGCACAGGAATACAAAAGTTTTGGCCTGAAACTCCAAATGCTTCATGTGATTAAAAAAACCAAACTGGAATTCATTTACAAAAAAGAAAACTTTAAACTCTTAGAGCAAGATGAATACGTTGAAATTCTTCTGAAGCTCATTGCCGTCATTCATCCGAATGTCGAAATTCACAGAATCACCGGCGAAACCGGCAAAGAAAGCCTCGTCGCTCCAGCCTGGGTCCGATACAAAACTAAAGTTTTTCAAAGCTTTGAGACTGAACTCGAAAAGCGAGATATTTTTCAAGGAAAAAGTCTTTAAAAAGCAATTTAAGCTCTAAACGTCAATTCTAGGGCTCTTATTCACAAAAAAACAGTTTATACCGTGTATTTCTTCATTTAAAATAAAGAAATACACGGTATAAAAAGGTCAGAGCTCAGTAAAATAAACTTGTGATTATTGATGAGGTTCAGCATCGACCAGGACTTTTTCCAGAAATTAGAGGCATTATTAATGACGGCAAGCGAAAAAATTTAGGCAATGGCCGTTTTTTATTTCTAGGATCAGCCTCCCATGAGCTTTTAAAACAAAGCGGTGAAAGCCTGGCCGGTAGAATTGCCTACCATGAGATGACTCCCTTTCGCTTTCATGAAGTAGACAAAAAAGAAGGCGAAAAACTTTGGGTTCGGGGTGGCTTTCCCGATAGTTTTTTAGCGCCCAACGAAGACATCTCATTAAAATGGCGTGAGCAATTTATTAATACCTATCTTACAAAAAATCTTAATTTTTTAGACAAATCATATTCCTTGCCATTGTTAAAAAACCTTTTACAAATGACTGCCCACCTTCATTCGCAATTCGTTCACATTGAAGATCTCATGAAATCAACATCACTCTCGAGAGCAAAAGTAAAAGACTATCTTGAAATTTTTGAACAAAGCTACTTACTCAGACAATTACAACCTTACTTTAGCAACATTAAGAAGCGGCTTGTGAAAACACCTAAAATATATATTCGAGACACTGGACTTCTTCACTCACTACTAACATCCCGAACAGAGAAACTCTCATGGGTCACAATAAAAAGGGTTCTAGTTGGGAAAGTTTTATCATTGAACAAGTTGTTGCAGCATTGCCAAGCTGGAATCCTTATTTTTACAAGACTTCTCACGGTGCTGAAATTGATCTTCTCATGGTGAAAGGTGAGCATAGAATTGCGATCGAGATAAAATCAACATCCAGTCCAAGCGTTCCCAAAGGCTTTCACAACAGAATTCAAGACCTCCAAGTAAACGAAGCTTACCTGATAGCAAAAGTAGACGAAAGCTGGGAAACAAAAGGATCCATTACCGTTACTCATTTAGTAGAGTTTTTAAATAAAATGAAATTAACTCATCCTGAATAATACACTAAGGCCTCAGAGCTTCCAAATACTTCTGCAGCCTGAGCAGTTCAGACTGCAGATCGATGACTTTAAAAATATCGACATCATTGATTTGATTCAAATCGCTCCAAGCCGAAGACTCTAAGATTGCTTCTAATTTTTCTTGAGGAAAGTAAACATACGCAATGTTTTCAGGGTTTAAAAACTCCATCAGCTCTGTCAGCATTTCATGAAGGCTCACGACTGAAATGTGAGCAATAAACTGTAAATTGAGCTCCTCTCGAATTTTCGTTATATTAGAATGCGAATCGGCAAGTGCATTTTCTAAACGATCCGTATCGACAAAGGGACTTTCAATTTTTCCAAGTAAGGAATAGCCTCCAGAAAGGTGGCGAAACAAATAATCGAAACGATCATAAAGGGGCATGAGCTCTCCGGTTTGAGTGTCGTAGAATTTCTTGACAATAATTTTACTTTTCGGTTTCTCCAAAGCTTTTAAAACTTTTCGATACCATTCACTCTGTGCCTTAAATGGCCAGTAGTGATTCATACTTCGAGAACTGTAGTTTTTTCTTAATCGAATCACCAGTTCACACTCCTTTTGATCTCGTAAAGAAACCACTCCACCAATGCCTCCTGGATCAATGCCATCGCCATTTCTAGCCATCAACATAGAAAAATCGCCACCTCGGGGAACTGAACAGCGGGTTAATTCAAATTCCAATTTAGCGAGTTGAAAGATTTTAGTCGGCATTCTTTGAAAGTTTTCAACATTTTTAAAGCTATTCTCAGTGAAAGCCCCGCCATCTTGACTGAACAAAGACAAGAGCCATTTTTTTATTTCAGTAGCTGGAACATTGAGAGTAGCTATTTGGGAAGTTTGAACCGGGTTGCGCTCAAAATTGTTTTCCAAAACTGCCTCAGCTCCGGTCACCGACCTTAAATACTGATGTGACAAAAGACCTAAAAGCTTTTCTGATTTATTGTGCCACAAGAGCCCCCCACTCATGCCAAATTCACTTCGGGCTCCGGTAATTTCGACACTTGATGAATTCATAGAAAACAAATGTCGAGAGCTCTTTTTGTTGAAGATTTTTCCATTCGCTTCACTTAAAGAGTCTGCGCGAAGTGGAAAACCAAAAATTTGCACTAAATCCGAGTTTTCATAGTCACGGGACTCTGCAAATTCATGAAGAGTGAAAGCGATGGGTCTCAAAGACTCGGCTTCTTCTTTGCTTAAATCCAAAGACAACAAAGAAAGTCCTTTAAAAACATTTACTGAAAGAAGTTTGAGTTTTTTATTCTGAAGCAAAAAGTGATGACTCACCTGATGACAATACTGCGATGTTTTTTCATGATGAAGCACGTGATCAGAACTGAGCACATAGAAACTGTTCTCATGTTGAATAAGCACACCACTCCCAACTCGATCCTTTTGCGAAGCTCGACACAAATTACTTTTTAACTTAACAACAGCTTTTTCGGGAACTGCCGCAAAAGAGCACAACGAAAAGCCACATAAAAGCATCCCTAAATAATAATTATTTTTAAACATGAAAAACATCCTCCTTAAGTTCATAACGTGTCGCCTTTCCCAGGCCACTTTTTACTAATTTTTTTTCTCGAATCCATTGCTTGATCTTTCTATTTGCCGAAGCTTTGGAAAGTTTTAGCTTTTTTTCGATGTCACTTCTTTGTAAGAGCTTTTTAGCCTCAAAAGCAGATTCGCTGGATTCTCTTTGAAGCGGTTTTGACAATTCTAACTGAGAATACTTCTTCAACAAATCAACCAAATAAGCCTGTTTCTTCATATGCATTTCCAAACGAGGGCAAATTGGAACAAAATCCAAAACGACATTTGTTTTCACCTGACAAAGTAGGGAACTATTTTTAATTGAAAAATGAAGAAGTCCTTCGAGTTTTTTATTGAGCTTCACTAGAAAGTTGGCCAATTTTGGACGGTGAAGGTATTCATCAAAATAATGCGATTGAAAGACTTGAGCGTAAAAGGCATCTAAAGATACCCTTTTCTGAGACTGAAAACAGCGAAGACTCAAATAGCTTCTTTCATCAGAAAATGAAACACTCTCTTGCCCTTCTCTATAAATTTGAATAGAAAAATCGTGACCATCAACGACGCAAAGACTTTTTTTTCTTTGAATTTGGTTTTTTTTATTTTTTTCAAAAGGAGGAATGACAAATAGTTTCTTCAAAGTAACTGAAAGCTCTCTATAGAAACTATGTTCATTGTGCTCTTGAATAAACTTCTCTAAAAGCACTGCTGTATCTTCAGCTAAGAGGTGTTCTCCTAAAAGCACTTGTTTTTTATACTGCAATAACAGCGCTTCAAAACGCAAATGCACAGGTTCCTCGACTGCCGCAACTTGAGTCACTTTTTTAAGAAGGAGCTCTAAAACTTTAGTATAATGAGGCGAATAGAGCTCCAACCACGACAAAGAAAGTTCCAGAAGCCTCAAGGAGTATTTTGAAACCTGAATCTCTGAAACGCTGCCTTCTAACAAAACTCGAAGCTGCCTATGGATTCTCTCCAAACGGGCTTCACTAGGATCAAGAAACCAACGCCAAACCCACAAATAAAGCCGGTGAATTTTCGACTCAAAAGAAATCTTTTTAAAATCCTCTTCAAAACCAAAGTTTTCCTGATAGCTATGGAGACGATATTGCTGCAAGGAATGTAATTCCGTTAAGGCCAAATTCTTTAAAGCCATGCCGTGAATTTTTTTAGTTTTTTGAGCAGACTGCTCCCAATTCACATAAGGGAGCACTCGAGCAAACAAATACTCACTACTCATTTGCGATGAAAACCAAGCATTTTCAGGTAAAGCCATGACTTTCTTTAAATTGTTTTCTTTAAAAAAACTTTTTCTCCAGAGTATGGTGAAATAACTTCTTAAAAGAACTTTTTCTTTTGCAATAAACTCTTTATTTTTTTTAGCAAAACTTTGAAGGTCAGAGTCAACATCAATACCCAAATCAAGTTGCGCTAAAATAAGATTCAAATCGGTCAACACCCTCTCATGTTGATAGAGGCCTTTTTTGGACTCTTTGACACGGTTAAAAAGGTTATAGGACTCTGAGTTTTTTCTTTGAGAAAGTAAGTAGATTGCTTTTTGAAAATAGAAAAAAGCACTCAGCTCTTTTGAGTGAAGTTGAAAATATCTTTCAACATGCTCAATTTCTTCTAAAGCTTCTTTAAACTTTGCCTGCTCACTTAAAAGACTCACTTCAAAAAGATAGACTCTCAAAAAGTCATTATCCGAAAGCACCTGAGAAAGCTCCTCGTAGCGTCTTTCTACAGAGGTAGCCCCTGACAATGAAATAAAAAGTTTTTCTGATTTCAAATAATCCAAATATAAGGCTTTGGCCGCCGCAAAGTCACCTCGGTGCCTTTCCAACCAAAGCTTTTCCAGTTTCTTTTCTTTCATCATTCCCTCTCCCAATTCACTTGATTCACATCAGCCTCCATACTCGTAACTGACGATGTCAGCGTGGAGCTTTTCTATGAATTCATTACGAACGTTGAGGTATTCGTGGTCGGTGAAGACTTTCTTTGAAAAGTTTTGCACTTCGAGGCTGAGTTTTTGGGCTCTTTCGACTTCGCGCTTGTAGAGCTTTTCTTTGACAATGAGACTGCTGAGTTTTTTTGTTAATGCGCTGAGGGCTTCTTTGTCTTGAGCGGGAACAATTTCGGAGCTTGTTCGAAGCACAATGAGTTGCAACTCCAGATTCTTCCTGAGGTCTTCGGTGCTCCTGAGGCCAGACTCGGTGCTTTTTACGGGAAGATTTTTTTCTAAGCTGTCTGCTAGCTTAAAGTCTTCAACATATTTTTCTAGAAAAGTTCCCACCAAATACTCATAAGCCATGAGGTGTAAATCAAGATCGTGAAATTCTGAATTGTTTAAATAGTTTTTAGAAAGCTTTCGCATGAAGTTTAGCGATTGTCTTTGAGCGTAAGAATTTTCAAAAAGATTTCGTCCAGAAGCTCCATCGACAAAAAAGCGACTCAACAATCCTTCTGAAAAAGCTTTGTCAAAGCTGTAAGAGCGGCGAAGGAGTAATTCTTTAATTTTTAACTCTTCAGTGCTTAAGTAAGCCCGCATATTTTCTTAAAGCAATGTCTGCTCAGCTTCGGGGTCTAAGATTTTAGCGTTAGCGAGAACTCTGATTTTTTGAAGCAAGGGTCTTCTGGCCGATAGGTATTTGTTATTTTCATAGACTTCTTCATGGAGCCAGGCTGACTTTGTTTTTAAAAAGCTTTGAATGCTTTTAATCTTAGTTTTGTTCCAAGTTTTAAAGTCTTGAACATGCGACTGAGCTTCACGAAGAATCTCTTCAATACGAGGCTGATGCCTCTTTGGATGCATACTTCGAGAATTTTCAATGAGAAATTCCAAGAGTTTTAGAACTTCAAAGAGCTCCGCTCGACGAAGTTGAGTTTCCCCAACCGCAGAAACTTCACGAGCAAGTGATCCTCGGAAATAGCCTGGCAGCCAAGAGCGGCCTTCGGCAAGGTCGGATGTGAAGCTCTGGAATAATTTCGAGTGTTCTTCTTTTTCGGCATCGCTAAAGGTGTAGCTGTCCTCAATGCCATTCAAGAGATCATTGAAGAGACTCAATGACAAAGCTGAACCCTCAATGTGCTCTAAGTATTTGTCTAAAAATTCAAGATCGAATTTGTAAAGTTTCTTTCGTATTGGCTGGAAGAAAGCTTGAGCCCTTTTTAGGAAGTCATAATCTGATTCAGCAGTAAGGTTGATTCGCTCACTTTCAACAATTTTTCCTTCTTTGTCCTGCCACACACAGTAGAGTTGAGACTTGGCATGTTGAAGAACACAGTTTAGTTCGCCAAAGCTTGCTACATCTGCTTGAGTTTCATGAATATTTAAATATTTTGCTATAGCAGGGCTATTTAAATCTGAGCTTTCTAAATATTCTTTTTTGAATGTAAATACATTTGGAATTTCTGTCTCGCCTTGATTATTCTCCCCCCAGCAATAGAGATTTCCTGATTCACTAATTGCACAGCTGTGGTTACTCCCCAAAGACACACTCCTTGTTTTCTCACTAGCTAATTCCTTTGGAATTTCATTCTGGAGATAATGATGATACCCCCTCCCCCAGCAGTAGAGTTTTCCTGATTCATTGATTGCACAGGTGTGGTTACCCCCCAAAGCCACGCTCCTTGTTTTTTCCCCAGCTAGTTCCCATGGAATTCTAGTCGCGCCTTCTCTACTATACCCCCAGCAATAGAGCTTTCCTGATTCACTAATTGCACAGGTGTGACGACTCCCCAAAGCTACGTTCCTTATTTTCTCCCTAGCTAATTCCTCTGGAATTTCAGTCTGGCCATAACGATTATTCCCCCAGCAATAGAGCTTTCCTGATTCACTAATTGCACAGGTGTGATAATAGCCCAAAAACACGCTCCTTGTTTTCTCCCTAGCTAACTCCTCTGGAATTTCAGTCTGGTTGTGAGTATTATTACCCCAGCAATAGAGATTTCCTGATTCATTGATTGCACAGGTGTAATGAACCCCCAAAGACACGCTCCTTGTTTTCTCGTGAGCTAATTCATCTGGAATTTTAGTCTCGTCGTCACTATCATCACCCCAACAATAGAGCTTTCCTGATTCACTAATTGCACAGGTGTGATAATAGCCCAAAAACACGCTCCTTGTTTTCTCCTTAGCTAATTCGTCTGGAATTTTAGTCTCGTCGTCACTATCATCACCCCAGCAATAAAGCTTTCTTGATTCACTAATCGCACAGGTGTGAGCCCCCCCCAAGGCCACCTCCTGAATATTTAAGCGCGAGTCACCAATAAGCTGAAAGTTCTTTTTCTTTTTATTAAGACATTGAGTTCTACCATCAGCGCGCAAAAAACAAAAACCTTCGCTTTTTTCAACACCGTCATCGTCAACCCAACTAATCGAAAAAGGTCTAGAATCAACTCCCTCATTGAATCCACCACCATCTTCACTAAAAGTAAGCGCACTACTAAAGCCCAGCATGAGCATCATTAAAAACTGGAGGATTGAGTGGCTGAGTAATTTTTTCATTGTTCTTTTTTCCTTTTTCTTCTCTTCACTTGGGTTGAAGCTGGGACTTCTTTTTACTTAGTTGGCCTCGGAGTAGTCACCAAGGAGTTCGTTCAAACCGACAACTTCCATGTAGTAAATGAGCATGGCTTGGTCGCCAGTGAGTTCTTCTTCAAGGAGGTCGTAATGCTCTTCTAACTCGTAAAATAGTTTTTTAGACTTCTCGTAAGTTGTTGGGGAATCGCCACTGCTTTCAGCGGAAACTGAAGTTTCAATGAGGCTAGGAAGAAGGTCGTTGAGTTTCTTTTTTAAGAGATTAGAAACATTTTCATTTTTAACGAGCTCTTGAACTCTTTGAAGAAGTTCTTTAGTCACTCGAGCGACGCGTGAAAGAGGAGCTTCGGTAATGCCCAATTCTTTATCGAGGTCTAAAAAATGCGCGTCCAAGGACGTGATTTCAGACACATTTTCATGTGTTTCTACAAACTCAAAAAATTGCGAAGAAATGCTGTGTTTAGAATAAAGCCCAAAAAGAATTCCTAAAGTTCGAAAACTAATGGGGGCGGCTTGATAAGCGTTTAACGCATCTTCGGCAGACTTCTTTAAAATGTAAAGGCGAGGTCGATCACTGTCGTGAACCCCGACTTCGTAGAGTGTGGTGTAGTCGGCAATAATTTCTTCAAGTAGCGCGACAACATTTTCTCCGGGGGCCGCCATGGACACACTCTGTAGAAGCGTCAAGACGAAGAGACTGAGGCTGATGCTTATTTGTTTGATTTGTTTTTTCATTGTTTTTGTTCCTTTTTTCTTTCTGTTTTTTTTTCTATTTTTTATTAATTTCTGGGTTTTCTTATTTTCTTCGGGTCCTGTGTGCTCATAAAAAGATGCTGTCTAAAATAAGCCTGAGCTCCCCGGCCTAAGTAAGGGACACACCATAAACTCACAAAAAAATAACGATCTGAGTCGATTACTTTTTTCATCACTTTTCGCCTCACTCTCTTCGTGTAAGCGAAGAATTTTCTATTGCCACTGAAAATCAGTGACAGTTTCTGTAAAAATTTGTCAGAAAACTTTAAACTTAATAACTCTTTCAAGAATGAAACGAGGTCTTGAATGTTAGAAATTCTTAAGAAAATAAAGCTTGGAGTAAAAACTGACATTAGAAACTGTTTTAGCAAAAGGTGATGGAAAAAATTATCTCAAAAAAAAATACTTGATTCGTATTTGAGGCGCATTTAACTCTTCAAATCATTTTGACTGACGAACGAAAAATACTTTGAGAAACAAAAAAAGGCACGCCAAGCCGTGAAGCCTTGCGTGCCTTTTTCAGGACTCACGAAGAGTCGCACAAAAAAAAGTAACTTAAAACAAAATCAAACGAATTCTTTCACGCATGGTCATGAGCTCAATAGCTTCATCCTGGGTTTCATCAACCTCGACAAGCTCAGAAATAAAACTCTGACACGCAAACAAGCTATCGTAAAGCGCCCAATACTGATGCCGGCTTCGTTCACTCAAATCGCCACGTGCACGAGCATAAGCCAAGGCTTTTGCGGCCATTTTACGAACCGGTAGAAGATATTGCCCGTAGTTTTCATAAGAAACATGGGACTCTAAATGGTTGGCAATTTTTAAAATTCTTGCCGCGATGGATTCAATTTCACTGCGGTAGCGATCGTTCAACGGTGCTTCACGACACTCTACAGACGAGACCACTGCTTTGACTTTCAAAATTTTCATTGAATTATCAAGGCTCGTCCACTCAATTGATCGCGTTGAATCGGCAATCGTGACGACATAGTGAGGATCCACGCCCGGCAAATAAAGAGTTCCCTTGACGTCGCCATTGACAATGACTTCACCGTAGCTATCTTGACTATTGGCAGAGACGGCTTGAATGAGTAACTTATGGACAAAGTAACGCTTCTTGAGTTTGATTGACTTGGTTTCTCCAAGCTCTACGGTCATGGAACGATTGAGAATTTCAATGGTTCTTCTATTGAATTGACCGCTTGAATCGCCATGGCCGCAAGAATCATCAGGATCCACTCTGTCAATGGGATCTTGGGGCACTGGCGTTGGACAATCCTCGGGGTGCCGATCGCAATAACGGTCAGAGTCTGCCGGATGATGGGAAAAGAGCTGCCCACTAAAAGCCATGAGAGCCGTTCCAAAAATTAGTTTTTTTCTTAAATGTTTCATTTTTATTCTCCTTCTTATTTAGAATGACTTCACAATAGTCAGAGAGCGGAAAAGATTTTATCAAAAAAAAATATTCACGAAGCGTAAATGATGCGGAAAAATGAAAGTTAATCCGCCAGTGCGCAGGTCATGAGGGCGTCTAAATTACTCCCAGTTGAGTTTTGAAAGGGGCCGTAGTGATTATAAGCATAACCCGAGTAAAAATGAAGACTCACACAACGCTCTTGCGGGTGCTGCCCTTGGTTCATGGGGTGTGTGTTGTGACTACGAGTCGCATTGATTTGCACGAAAAATGTTTGCATGACTTTATCGACCCCACAAAAAGTATTGAAATTTTGCTGAGAAGATGCAATGAAGTCGATCATTTCAGATTGACTGGCTCTTGAAGGAATAGCTTCACAATCACCCTTCAGGCGGTTCCACTTTCGAATACAAGGCCCAACATTTCCACCCGAGTCTGGAGTGAATTGGAACAAACCAATATTCAGTCGACTTACCTCAGGTTGATTGGCATCCAAATAGAACTTCACACCATCGGGTTTTTCTGAAAAGTTTCTAGCTTCTTGAGAAGCTACTTGCCGCGATCGAGAAGTGTCGGCGGTAGTTAAAGATTCCTTGTAGGCAAGACAAGAGAAAAGTTTTGTCCACATGAGATTCATGTCCAATTGCGCTTTATCATCGCCATCGTTCAAGCGATCACGAAGGGCGTTGTATTTACCAGCAAATTGATTCATTTTTTTAATAGTTGAATCGCTGGGAAAATTTCTTCTCAATGTTTTACTCAAAGAACTTTTTGAATGCAGGCACATTCGATGGGAATTGAGACTCACTGGGAATGTGTCTTCTCTTAAATTGTAAATATCAGCAATAAAACCAAGGTCTTCGTGATCCGGCTCTTGAAATAAATCGACGTAATGATAAATGTTTTCATAAAAATTATTTTCTGACTGGCCTTTTTGAGTGCATGAATCGCCTTTTCCCTGCATACTTCGTCTTTCTTTCAAAAGCTCCATACTTCTGTGAAAACTATCGACGTCTTCAGCAACTTTTTTAATTTTAGCTCGAGTTTCTTCTTCATCTGATGGATCAGGAAGAACAGGCTCGTCTACTGAGGGAGGCGTTGGAGGCGGTGCTGTCGGTGGCGGCAACGGTGGAGCTGGAGGAGTTGAAGGCGGCGTCACCGGCTCTTCATCTGGCGGAAGCTCTGGTGGAATAGCCGGCTCATCTACTGGAGGGGGAGGTAGTGGAGGTCGCGTTGGTGTCACCGGATCAAGTTCTGGCGGTATAACGGGATCAACGACAATTGGAGGAAGTTCCCTTTCGGGTAAAGGTGGAAGCGTTGGAGCGGTAATTGGAGAAGTTTCATCCTGAGAATCATCTTCAACACCACTCGGGCTTCTAACGGGAAGGACTCCATCATGGCTTCTATTTCTATGTATTCTCATGAGTTCGTAGCCATAATCCGCACAGCCATTTAAAACAGAGAAAACAAGAAAGAAAAAACATAACTTAAACTGAGATCTTTCCACATAAAGGGGATCGTCAGTCTCAAAGAATTACATGAATAAAAGGTCACTCTTTGTAAAGAGTTTATAAAGAAAAGCTTTCTATTTTATGAAGTTTTTAGGCTTCGCTTGTCTAAGCAGCTTTTTTCGCTTTTTTAGCTTTGAGTTTTACTAGTTTAGCATTTTTCATTTCAATGGAAACTTTTGCACCATTAGCAAAAACTAGCTCTTGTTGGTCAGATAGAACTGAAACATCATCAAACTCAACAGCCAACAAATCATTATTATGAGCAAAAAAAGCAACCCCTGAACCACTCAATGATTCAACAGCATCTCCCTTTGGGGCATCAATCCAAACCAATGAAAGAGGTCCAGAACCATTAAAAACTCGATGTGAAATTTTAACGTTTTTCATAATTTTACCTTTTTTAGTTTTTTATGCTTCGGTCGAACGCTTGATCCAGTCGGATACATACTTGCAAAGAAAGCTCCATCAGAAGTTATCTTGACAACCACAACGACAAAACGAGTTTTTTCTATTTTATAGAAAAAATTATACTTTTTTTCATCACGAAGACTCTCTTCGTAAAGGACTGTCGGTTCCTTTAAAATTCTTTCAATAAACTCTAAGACTATATACTCTGGTAAAAACTCGAAATGCGTTTCTTTGGCATGGTCTAAAGATTGACGAGTAATGACGACTCTCTCTCCAAGTATATTAGTAATTATTGTAACAATGCTTCTTTTCGTCATTCTTTAAAAAATTACTTTCCGTGGCACTTCTTATATTTTTTTCCACTACCGCAAGGGCAAGGGTCGTTTCTGTTTACTTTTTCTTCTTTTCTTTGAATGGGTTGAGCGGGATCCGCAGCGCCTCCAGTGGCACCTGCGCTACTGCCTTCAATTTGATTCATTCTTTGATTCTCATAATCTTTCATGAAATTCATGGCAGCGGCTCCAGCAGCGCCAGCCCCCGATGAGGGCCGTGCTTCTTCAACGTCTACTTTCGACGAACCAAAGCTTTGTTGCGCTCCCTGCTGAGCCTTCGCTCGTGCGGCAGCCGAAGCTTGTTGTAAATTTTGAGTTGAGTTTTCAGGCGAAGCTTGTTCCGCCTTACCTTCAAGTTTTTTATTGGCCAAGTCTCTGGCTAATTGCCTTTGAGCTTCTTTTTCCTCAGGGCTCATGAGCCTGACCGTATAAAGCTTTGAAAGCGCATTTTGACGAATGCATTTATCGAGTAATTTAAAAAGGGCAAAGCCTTCTTTACGATATTCGACTAAAGGATCTTTTTGAGCATAGCCACGAAGCTTAATACCCTCTTTCAAGTGATCCAACGCCAAAAGATGTTCTTTCCAATGAAAATCAATGGATTGAATAAAAAAGTAACGCTCTAATTCTGTTGCCGTTTCGGGGCCATGGTCTTTTACTTTCGCATCGTAGTGATCGCTCGCTTTACGAACAATCCATTTTTGAAGTTCAGCGGGAGGAATTCCCGAACTGCCTTCAAGTGCTAAGAGCTCTTTTTTATCTTCATCGTTAAAATCTAAATCAAAAGACGCATTAATAATATTTCCAAAAGCATCCCAGTCCCAACCTTCTTCTCCGTGAGAATTGGCCTCAAACTCTTGCGCCACATCGAGTGCAAACTCTTTACTTAAATCGCGAACAAGTTCTCGAGTTTCTTTACCATCGAGCACGAGACGTCGCATGGAATAAATCACTTCACGCTGTTTGTTGAGAACGTCGTCGTATTTAATGAGCTGTTCACGCTGTTCAAAATGTTGCATTTCCACACGCTTTTGCGCGGTTGCAATACTGCGATTAACGAGCTTATCGGAAATCGGCATGTCTTCTTCCATACCCAAGCGATCCATGATGGCAACAACTCTATCGTTCGCAAAAATTCGCATGAGGTCATCTTCAAGTGACAAATAAAATTGACTACTTCCAGAGTCTCCTTGTCGACCAGCTCGACCACGCAGCTGATTATCGATCCGTCTCGATTCGTGGCGCTCAGTTCCAATGACATGCAAGCCGCCCAAGCCTCGAACTTCGTCACTAATGACAATGTCCGTTCCTCGACCCGCCATATTCGTCGCAATGGTCACACCACCACTCGCTCCAGCTTCAGCAACAATTTCTGCTTCACTCGCATGTTGTTTCGCATTCAGAACATTATGCTTCACGCCATTACGAGTTAGTAATTGAGAAATTCGCTCGGAACGCTCCACACTGACCGTTCCCACAAGCACCGGTCGTCCAGCTTTATTTTTTTCTATAATGTCTTGAATAACGGCGCGATATTTTCCCGCCTCGTTACGAAAAACTAAATCATTTTTGTCATCTCGAATGAGTGGTTTATTCGTCGGAACCACCATGACGTCGAGGCTGTAGATTTTTTTAAACTCAGCCGCTTCCGTGTCGGCCGTTCCCGTCATTCCAGAAAGTTTATCGTATTGTCTAAAGTAATTTTGAAGAGTGATGGTCGCTAAAGTTTGATTTTCAGCCTCAATAGTCACACCTTCTTTTTGCTCAATCGCCTGATGAATTCCATCTGACCAACGTCGCCCTGGCATGAATCGACCCGTAAATTCATCGACAATAATGACCTCCCCACCACGAACCACGTAGTCGGAGTCTTTCTTAAAAACCGCATGCGCCTTCAGCGCCGCATGAACATTGTGAACTAAAATTGAATTTTCGGGTGCGTAAAGATTGTCCAGCCCAAGAGCTTTTTCGACTCGATGAACCCCATCTTCAGTCAGCGTGACCGAACGAAACTTTTCTTCAACCGTGTAGTCGATGTCTCTTTGTAAACTGCGCACGGCCTGATCGGCTCGAGCATATTGAGCGCCTTGCTGATCAGCAGGCCCAGAAATAATCAACGGTGTTCTGGCTTCATCAATCAAAATAGAATCGACCTCATCGACAATCGCAAAGTTGTGATCGCGCTGAACGTAGCGATCAAGATTTGGCTTCATGTTATCGCGAAGATAATCAAAACCAAATTCATTATTGGTTCCATAGGTAATGTCACAAGCGTAAGCTTCTTTTCTTTCTTCATCTCCAAAATCATTGAGAATGCACCCGATGGTTAAGCCCAAGAATCGGTGCACTCGCCCCATCCATTCCGCATCCCGTTTGGCGAGGTAATCATTCACGGTAATCACGTGAACGCCTTTTCCAGTCAGGCCGTTTAAATAGCTGGGAAGCGTAGAAACAAGAGTTTTTCCCTCACCAGTTTTCATTTCCGTGACCATGCCGTTGTGCAAGGCCATGCCGCCGATCAACTGCACATCAAAGTGCCGCATTCCCAGAACTCGAGTTGCCGCCTCACGACAAACCGCAAAAGCCTCTGGAAGCAACGAGTCCAAGGACTCTCCAGCTTCAAGCCGAGAGCGGAATTCAGGCGTCTTTGCTTGTAAACCGGCATCGCTGAGCTCTTTCATATGGTGCTCAAGGTCATTAATTTTAGCGACCAAAGGGAATAAACGCTTTAAATCGCGATCATTTTTTGTCCCGACTATTTTTTTCAGAACTGAAGTTGCCAACATAATGCATTCAAGCTTAGCACCCCTTGACGATTGGCTCAAAGGAATGCTCTTTAATATGTAGAGCATGAAAAAAATTTACGTCAGCGATCACGTCATCAATAGCGATGTCGATAACATGAGAAGCCAGTTTATTAACTCACTGCAAGAGCATGATTTTGAGCTTCAAAAAACAGCTTCCGCGGACACGGACATTGCCTTTTGCTTAGGCGGCGACGGGGCCCTTTTGGCTGGCATCCGAAAATTGAAAGAAAAGCGCTTTCAAATACCCATTTGCGGCATTCACTGTAGCAAAGGGCTTGGTTTTCTCCATTCCCTGAGCTTCCCTCGTGAAGAAGAAAACTACCAATCTTGGCTCAAGGAGCTGGCGCAGTGCCTCAAAAACAATCATCACCACATTGAAAAACGCTGGGGACTCCAAGCCGTTAAAAACAAAGAGCTTCAGAGCAGTGAACACTGGGCACTCAACGATTTAGTCTTCAGCAAAGGAACGCTCTCCCGAATGATTCGACTCAGCCTGAAGGTCAACGACTCGACAGTTTTCAATAACTTTCGCGGTGACGGGATGATAGCGGCTTCTGCAACTGGATCGACCGCCTATTCCCTAGCGGCAGGCGGCCCCGTCATTGAACCCGAGCTCGAATGCCTGGTGCTCACCCCCATCAATCCCCATGAGATTGCCCAAAGACCATTAGTTCTCAACCTCAAATCTAAAATTTCCATTCAAGTTCTCGAAGGCGAAGCCTACCTCACCGAGGACGGACAAAGCGGACACCCTCTTCAGCCTGGTGACGAAGTTGAAATCACCAAAGCTGACCATGCCATTCAGTGGTTCCACCCCGAGAACCCAAAACTAGGCAGCAAAGATTATTACAATTTACTCAGAACAAAACTTGGATTTGGAGGAAAACTCAATGCTCCTTGAACTGAAAGTCAAAAACTTTTTACTCGTTAAAGAATTGCAACTTAATTTCAAAGAAGGCCTCAATGTTTTTACCGGTGAAACCGGAGCCGGAAAAAGCCTCCTTTTAAAATCGATCTCCTTACTTTTAGGCGCTCCCGCAAAAAGCAATTGGGTCAGGAACGGCACTCAACAAGCTGAAATTGAAGGTCTTTTTGAAATTGAAAAAAACTCTCCACTCAGTCGAAAACTTTTCGACCTGGGCATTGAATGCGACGAAGACGAAAATTTATCGATTCGAAGAAACATTGCCTCTTCCACTGCTGGAAAAAGTAGAATTTGGATTCAAGGAAAAAACTGCACTCGAGCTGAACTTCAATTTCTTTTGAGCGATTGGGTTGAAATTTCTGGCCAACACGAATTCATGAAACTTTCTAATGAAGATTTTCTTTTAAATGTGATTGATCGTCACGCTGAACTTGAAAAAAATGCTCAAGAATATGCCGTCTACTACGAAGCTTTTAAAAGTATTGACGCTGAACTGGGACGACTCCTTTCTCAAAAAAACTCCGAACAAGTTTTAGAATTTAAAAAATTTCAGCTCTTAGATTTAGAAAAAGTTGGCATTCACGACACCATCGAAGATGAGCTCATTCAAATTGAAGACAAACTCAAAAGCGACACCAACAAGCAAAAATTCTCCCAAAAATTTCAAGAAATTGAAGCCCATCTGCACGGAACCAATGACAGCGCCTGGAGCTCCAACAGCAAACAAATTAATCTTGGCATGAATCAAAAACTCAACTGTGTTCTTAAAAACATTCAAGAGTTTTCCTCAATTGAAGTCAAATACGCCACTCTGGAACCCATGCTAGAAAAACTCATTGACGATTTAGCAAGTTTCGAGCAAAAGCTGTCTCAACTCAAACCAAGCACTTCGCTCAACCCGAAAGAAATTGAAACGCTCAAGACAAAACTCAGTAATTACAAACGCTGCGCTCGAAAATTTAACTGTAACATTGCCGCGCTTCCCTCTATTTACATCAATCTTAAAAAAGAAATTCAAGACCTTTCCGTCAAAGATGATCTCGTGCAAAAATTAAAAAAAGAACTTGAAGCCGCTTTGAACTTACTGCAAAAAAATGGCCTCGCCTTTCACAAGAAAAGAATGTCTCTTTCTAAAAACTTTGAAAAAGAATGGGAAAAGAACGTTCAAATGCTCGGCATGAAAGAAGCGCTTTTAAATTTTGATTGGCGAGAAAAAGAAATCTTTAACGCCAAAGGCCCTTCGCGCCTCAAAGTAAAATTTGCCTCAAATAAAAAACTTTCCGCAAACGACGTCAACAAAGTTGCCAGCGGCGGTGAGCTCAGTCGAATCATGTTGGCACTCAAAGACATCACGGCTCAGAAAAATCAAATTGGCGTCTACCTTTTTGATGAAGTCGATGCCGGTATTGGCGGAGAAACCGCTCATGTCGTGGCACAGAAGCTCAAAGACATCTCGGCGGCTCCAGGAAATCAAGTCATTGTCATTACTCATTTACCTCAAGTAGCCAGCCAAGCCGATCGGCACTTTCAAGTGAAAAAGAACGATCAAGAAGTAGGAAGCAACATCCAAGAACTCAAAACTCAAGCACGTCGACTTGAAGAAATTACCAGAATGCTTGGAGCCACTGGATCGAAGGCTGCAGAAAAACTTGCCAAAGAAATGATCACTCAAAATAATTCATGAGGAAGTGTTTTCATTCGGCTTGGGCTCCGCTATTCTAAAAAAACCATGTCAGTAATAAAAGTCAATGTTTACGGACGCAGCGATGTGGGACAAAAAAGATCAAATAATCAAGACAACATGCTGATCAACAAAAAGCATTCGTTGTTTGCGGTCGCAGACGGCATGGGTGGTCACAGTGGTGGCGAAGTTGCCTCAGAAATTGCCGTTGAAAGCCTCGATAGTTCTTTTCAATCTCAAATCAAAAAACAAAAAAATCCCCTCGAGGCACTCAAGCAATCCATCCTCAAAGCAAATCTTAAAATTTTTGAACACTCTCAAAAGGAAGCATCGCTCAGAGGCATGGGCACGACTCTCACGGCAGTCTCTATTCACGAAGAACTCCTTTACATTGGACAGGTCGGCGACTCTCGCTGCTACCTCTTTCAAGATGAATCACTTTTTCAACTCACCGAAGATCACTCTCATGTTTATGAACTCTTAAAAGCTGGCGTGCTGACTGAAGCCAACATGCACGAATACCAAAAAAACATCATTACCCGCTCCGTCGGTTATGAAAAAAATGTTGAAGTCGATACCTTTACTAGGCTTTACGCCAAAGGTGATCGTTACCTTATTTGTAGCGACGGTCTGACGGGAATGGTTTCCGATCAGCAAATAGGACAAATACTTTTGAATTTCTCCCCTAAAGAAGCCGTAGAAAACTTAGTGGATGTCGCGAACCTTCAGGGGGGCGACGACAACATTACCGTCATTGTTTTTGATATTTTGTAATTTATGATTCCACTGTCGAGTCCCGAATCTTTAAAAAAATTTCCTAAAAGAGCTGCTTCCATTTGCCTGACTTTTTTAACTATAAACATCTTTCTTCATCTTTTTTTTAAAGATCTCCTCTTGAGTCATCTACTTTTTACGAGCACTGACGACATGAGCCTGAGAACGCTCTTGAGTTTTTTCATTTACCCCACCCTTTACCACGCCTTAGTGAGCCTTTGGTTTTTATGGATCTTGCTCCCGACCCTCTATAAGAATTATGGCTTTTTAAAACTATTCGTTTTTTCAAGCTTGAGCTGCCTCTTAAGTTCAGCTCTTTGCCTTCAATTCTCTCAAAATCTTGGAAGCAGCCTACTCGGCCAACTCCCAGGCTTTGCTCTTTTAGGACTTTACATCAGACGGGGCATTTGGGGAGAAATTGAAAGCCTCGTCTTTGGCCCCGGTATTTTTAAGATTTTTCAAGTTCCAAGCTACGTTCTGCTCTTCTTTTTTTTCTTCCATCACTTTATAGGCAGTTTTTTTATGCAACCTGAACAAAAAATCAGTAATTTATACTACTTAGCCCCGCTTCTGTGTCTGGCTTTTGGCTTTATTTTTTCTTTTTTTGACAACACAAACACAAATGAAGCGCTTATTCTTGACTAGATGAGGAAAAAAAGCTTTAACGCAACGTATCAGATGCCTTACTTAACACAAAAAATATTCATAGCTTTGCTTTTTAGCTCATTTACCTTTTCAGCCCATTCTGCAATGAATAACGAAACTCGCGATATTCTTAGAAAATCAAATCGTATTTTAAAGTCTCCACCAAGACACATTAAGGCCAAACGCTACAATGCGAACACCAGATACGAAAATGGCTTGGAAAGATCGCTCGCCATCATGACCCCAGATTATCAACCTTCCATTGAAAGCAACCTTGTCGAGAAAAGCATGAGTCTAGAAAAAAAAAAGACTCTGATTCGCCTCAGGCCGAATACCCAAGTCACAACTCAATAGAAAGCTCTCCTCAGCCGACTCTACAAAGCCTCAGCGCTTATCAGATCAAGAAAACAGCCTCGCTTGAACTTCACACAGCCGTAAAAAGCCTTGGGAGCTACGGACTTCTAGGCTTAGAAATTGGAGCTGGAAAAGGTACTCATAGTGCCGGAATTGGCTTCGGGAGAGCTTACGACTACTATGGCTTTCACCCCTATTATCAGTATTCATTTTTTAAAAGCTCAAAGAGGGGCTTTATAGCAGCTATCAGGGGAAGCTATTCCTATGTGAAAATCACGAGCACCGAAGAAGACAACAGCGAACTGGGCTTTCCATACTCATTTAGCAAAAAACTCTTAGGACAACGACAAAATAATGTTGATGTCAGAAACCTCATCAGCGCGAGTCTCTTAGGACAAATTGAAATGAGGAACTCAGTTTACTTTGAACTTCAAGTTCAATTCATTCATTCTATTGAGGAAAACAAGCAATTGCCTTGGGCCAGCTTTGGACTTGTGAAGTACTTCTAAACAAGTTAGATTGACCTCAAATAATGTCTAAAGATGATCTCGTAAAATGTGAAGGTAAAATTTCTGCAACCCCAGGCGGCGGCCACTATATTGTTGAGCTTGAAAACAAAAAAATGATTACCGCAAAACTTTCCGGGAAAATGAAACAACATAAAATCAAATGCATCATGGGCGACCTCGTGACTATTGGAATTTCTCCTTACGACATGAGCCAAGGCATCATTCTTTTTAGAAGAAACAAAAGATCTCCGGCTCCTACTGAGAAGAAACGTTAATTCAAAAACTCTGGGTTACTTAAAGTAAAAATTGGAACCTTTAAATCGTATTCGGTCATTTGACTGTCTCGTGTAAAAAAGATGCCATCCATTTCTCCACTGGGAGTTCGAATGGGACAATAACTGGTGTAAGTAAAAGATTCTCCCGGCTCTAGCTTAGGCTTTTTACCAACGATGCCTTCGCCTTCAATTTCAGAGACTTTCCCAAAAGCATCACGAATGAGCCACTTTCTAGAATGAATACTAATAGCCAGTTTTCCTAAATTTTCAATCAGCACCGTATACGAATAAAAAAACAAGGACTGCGAGGGCCTCGATTGATCTTTATTGTATTGAGGCCAAACTGAAACTCGAACTCCACGAGTCTCCTCAACAAACTGAGTCTCCAACAACATCACTTCTTTTTCACTCAGCATTATTTTTTATTTCCTTATTTTTCTATTTAAAAATTTTTCAACTAACGAAAGACCCCAGGGAGTTACTTTTTCTTTGTCAATTAAGACGAGAACATCGTGACAACCAAAAATTGGATCATAAGCAATATCGCTAATAATTTCAGCCCCAAACTTGAAATACAATTCCAGTAGTGGCGGAACCGAAACTCGGCCATTAAAAGAGAGTGCCTTGACCTTATTTTGAGTCAATGCTGCAATTCTCAGATCAGGAGACATCCGCTTTTGATCCAATAAAGACTTGTAGGTTGTCAGCGCATCGACGTCTTCCATTTTATCAAAACTAGCACAGCCAAAGAGATAGCGAATGTTGTGGACTTCCATGTAGGCATAAAAACCACAAAAAAGGGCCAACAAAGTCGCTTGTTTTCTAGATGCAGGAGCAATACACCCTCTCCCTAGCTCGGAAATCTCTGACAAAGGAAAAGGGAAATGACTCAAATCAAATTCAGTATGGGAATAAAACTCCGAAGAAGAGCTCTCAGCTCTTAAAAAGCGATAGGTTCCTACTATTTTCTGAGTTGACGTCTCTTCAACGATTAAGTGGTCACAAAGCTTATCGTAAGCATCGAAGTCCATTTGAAACTTTTTATTTTCAGGAATACCTTCTTCAAGCTCTTCGTTGAAAACTTGATAACGCAATTTAAAAATTTGCTCACGATCAGAATCGCTTTGAGCCAATCGTACCCGCAGCTTTCCCAAAGAAAACCCACTATTCAGGTCGAGCTTTTCACTTAAAGATTCCTGTCTTAACACAATATTCACAATATCTTTATATGGGCCACTGTTCAAGAAATAGTCAAATGTCTCTTCATTTCATATTAAAAAGTCATTTAAAAATTCTAAGTAGCTAAAGAGAGGTCCTTTGTTAAGACAAAATACGCGTGGCATGTAAAATGCATCAACAAAGGTGAGGATATTAAAAAATGTTATTAAATAAAAAAACCAACAAAAGCCTTTTATCAATTCTAAATTGCACGCTCATGACTGCATTATTTCTAACGACTTCGTGTGGAAATATGCTCAAAAAAAGCTCCGGTGACTTTAGCCCCACCTCTCAAAGAAGAAGTCCTACTCCGGCACCTGGAGACATTGAGCTTGAAGAACCAACTTTTGGAAAGCCTGGTCGGCTTTGCACTCAGGTTATTGAAAATTTAAGCGTTGAACAACTCGAAAGCTTCTTCAATGAAGACATTCAAAATCTTGAAGGTCCTGCTACTTTTTGTTTCTTCAAATCGGAAACGACAAGTTACAACCCTTATACTTTTCGAATTGAATATGAAGATGATTCCGGAGTTCATTCGTACTCTACAGATGATCTTTCTTCAAAAGCCGTCTTCTTTACAGTTGAAAACGACAGCACTGACTTCTTAATTCAAATCTACGACATCATGGGATTTGTACAGCTTGAAGGAAGCATCGACAGTAACAACAAAGTTGATGCCGATATTTTCTTTGCCAACATGCCGAGCTACAATACCTCGAGCAATCAAGCACCTTACTTGAGCTGGGACGAATGCGTTGAAGACACCACTGGAAGCGCAAAACTTGCCAATGGTAATAACTGCACAGAAAGCGCCAATTTCCCAAGAAACCTTTGGGAAGAAGGAACAACGGCTCTAACGACACTAGAAAAAGAGAACCTCAGCACCATGATTGACCAATACACCCAAACAGCATTTCCAAATGCCTTTCAAAGCCTCAACATTGCTTCTGGGAAAATTGGTAGCATTCTGATTGATCAGTAAAAAAATACATTTTCGACACTTTTATACAGCTGTCTGACAATTTTTGTCAGACAGCTGTTTTTTTATAAAATCAACGTCATTTCAGTCACTTAAACTGGCACTTAAAATGCAACGTTAAGAGTATGAAAATGCAAAAAAAAGAAAGCCTCAAAAGCATGAGCTTCTTCTTTCTCTACCTGGTTCTCTTTGTGTCCTTGTTTTTTACACACGGCTGTAGTGGAAAAATAAACAATAACAAAAAAACAGAAATTACCTATACAACACCCTCTAATGACATCATCGCTCCAGTGACTCCAAAGTTTGTTCGTAAATGCTACGACCACAAACTCATCACACCAGACCGGGAAGCTCACAAGAGAGCCCTCGAATCACTCTACACGCCAAAAACAATGACAGAAAGAATCTCTATAGGCAGAGATGAGCCACCAACTACTTTTTGCATTAACGACCTCACTAGTGGCATTAAAAACTTTCAAGCCTCCATCAGGATTGAATTCGAACACGACGACGAAGGTGCTTACATTAATTTCACCAAAGAAAAACTCATTTATAGTTCCAGAGAGAATAACATTTTTCATCTTATTTTTAGAGATGGTTACGGCTACGTCGAAGTGAAAGCGCACAAAACACAAGACAGTTACAATACCACGATTCGTTTTGCTAACTTTAAAGAAGAACTTAAAAGCGTCGAAGCGCAAAAAAGTAAGTGGTACAAAGACATCACACAACAGTGCCTTGCCAACCCAGCAAGCTGCCAAAATATTGTTCTCGTTCAAAGCAACGAAGTGAGCACCGATTACGATTCTCTAGAAGTTGCCCTGGAACACCTCAACGGACAGCACAACACCGACCATCATTTTCTGGGAACAGTAGAAATTCCGGCCTTACTTGTTGAGTAAGAGCCTTGATTTCAATAAAGCTTAGTTATTGAAATCAATTTTTTGACACGACCATCATTCCTTTACATCGTTTCTGAAAAAACTGCTAAATTATAAAGAAAGACGCAACTTCACCCGATCTAAGTAGGTGAAAGTAATTCAAAAAAAGCTTTTTTTAATACTTTGCTTTTTTTGTATTTACAGTTTTCTAGTCATTGCTGAAAATGATGAGTTCAGCGTTTTAAACCAAAATCCAGATTATGACGAGAAAGGCTTTGAATACGTTGAAGAAGAAGAACTCAACTCATTAGAAAGAAGTTTTGCTGATACACTTTTATCAGATGTTGGCAACAGGCCAGAAAATTTTGATTTTTTAACGACGCAATATTTTGGATACCTAGATGAAAGAAGAAACCCTCAATCGAAACTCAAGTGGAACTACTATGACAACAAACAGAACAAAGTAATTCGTCTGCCAATAGAGAAAAAAGAAGAAATTGAAGCAAGGGCAAAAAAAGGAAGAGCCTTTAGACTCGAGACTTATCAAAAATTTTCCGACTCTTTTGAAAAAGACAGCACTGATAGAAGAACCAAAATCTTCAATAAAGTCGATAGAGCTCTATCTTTATTGGCGCTTGAAGACATTACCGTCAAACAAGGAGAAAAACCTCCAACTGAAATTGAAGCTAATAGAATAGCTATGGAAAAATTTAGAACTCGGTACAGAAGATACCCAGATCCAACAAATAGTGAAGACCAGCGTGAATTAGGGCGACTGAGCTATAGAGCAGCAGAAGAAAGTGTCATCGGAGCAAAATTAGATTTTAAAGATAATTTTAAAAAAAGAAAAGAGTTGAAAGATGGAGAACTCAAAACAAACAAGTGCTTAAAAAAGAACTCCAACGAGTTGATCGTCTCATTAAAAAATCTGAATTAAAAAACAGAATGTCTCCAAAATATAGTGGGGAAGCGCACTTTGCATTGTACAAACTCTTATCCTCTTTGAATTCACTAGCACATAAAACAGCTAGTGTTGACCATGTTTTTCAAGATGAATCTGGGACCAGCATTCACCCTAAAGATTACGAAAGACTTCTGCAAAGCAAGCTCAAAAATATTGAAGAAAGTTTTTATGCAGACTTAGAAGCCTATTCTGAAAATCAAAAAAACAATCCTAGAAATTACCCGTTTGCTAGTGCCTTTCCGGTCTTACAACAACTTTTTCTGGAATCTTACGATCTCGTTAAAGATGCTTCGAGAATGCCTCCTCTTATTGTAAACGCTAGTCTTCAGGAAATTGGACAACTTGCAGATCACGATTTTGAAATCAATACCACCAGCCAAACTTTACTAAAAAACTTAAAGAACAATGGTACTTGTACCATTGTTCTTTAAAAAACGTTGGAACAAGAATGACTCAGTAAAAAAAATTTACTTCAGAAAATCCCGCTTCGGAAATTCACCCTTAATTTGAGCTTGAAGGTGGTACAAAGCTTCAAAAGCAAACAAAAGATCGCCCTGAGAAAGCTCTGTGTTTTGCAAAAACCTGCGCATGCGAGCTTGAACAGCTTGTTGGTCGGGGTATTTAAAAAATGCAGTTTCATTTAAACTTTGAATCGTATAGTCAATAAACTTTTCTTTTTCCCCGAGGGTCGCCACTTCTTTTCGTGAGGTGTCTTTTATTTTTTTGGGATCGTTTTTCAAATAGGCTTCATCTTGAGCAATGAGGCTCCAATGATACAAGAGGCACCCTAGTGCCATGGCGGCATTCATGGAAGAGCACTCTGAATTTGTTTTAATGGCAATGAGTTTTGAGCACAGGGAATGCTCGTGCTCATTCAGACCATGATCCTCAGGGCCAATAATAATAGCCCATGAAGAAATTTGCTGTTGAGCTTTTTCTTGAGTTAAGAATTCATCATAATCCACAAAGTCTCGCGTGTAGCCAGAATTTTCACTTCGCGGCCTAGCCGTTGCTCCAAGCACAAAACTTAAATCAGCAATGGCATCTTCGAGCTTAGGATAAAATTTAATTTTTTCAACAAGCGCCTTGCCTTTGGCTGCCATGGCCCAATCAAGCTCAGATTCTTGAAAGGCATCTTGATTCGGAAAGTCACCCACAATTCTTAAGTCATCCACTTGAAAATTGGCCATCACTCGAGCCATCGCCCCCACATTTCCACGCGCCTTCGGCCTCACAAAAATTACCACGGGCTTTTGAATAGCAAAACTCATGGAAATAGAGTCTAGTATAAATTACTTAAAAAAAGTACCACAATCTCCACTACAGGCGCTCGTGACCTGATCGGCGGAACAGCAGTCCAAACCATTTGGACTCACAAAGCTTCCTTCTGAGCAGGCTCCTGGAAGCAATGCTCGGTAACTAGGCCCACCTTCTCGAATTGGCCTTGAGTTTTTTGAGTAAGCACAATCATAAACCCGTTGCTGAGAGCTTGGCTTTCCAGCGTTAAATTTCGCTTCACCAACATTAAGACACTCTAAGTACTGAGGACGATCATTGTTTCTTTTCCGAACTTGTTCACTCATAAAATCTTTACATTTTGAATGATTCGGATTTTCAATACAATTTACTTTTTCAATATACCGATTAGCCAGACTCGCAATATAGCGACAGTCACCAACCATGCCATCAGGCAAGTCGTTTCGTAAGTCAAAACTATTTTGCTCAAAGCAATGCTGTTTTATAAAAGCAGGAGTCACATCAAAGCGACCACTTGGAGGGCCATTTCCCCGGTAGGTTGAAGTCAGACAATCGTCTTCATCATCACTAAAACAAATGGTACAAGGCTTTCCGTTTTCACAGGCACGAGGGTTGTAACGAGTCCCCGCATAATAGGCATTTTTTCTAACAGAAGAAGTTGAATTTTCAACACTCGATCGAAAGACAACATGGGAATCGCAACCACCAGGGCAACTCGCTCCATCCATATAGCAGGTCAGGTCCATATTTTTCATAGAGCTAGAGTATCTTTTTCCATTGTTCGGAGCATCTGGCGTTGGGAAGTTAATGTTGTCTGGCACGGGTTCTGGCTCTGGAGATGCCGGTTCTCGACTGACCTTGCTCTCATAAAACGAAGAGCAGGTTCCAAGGCAAGCATTTTCAAGGTTGCTTTCACCACAACAGTCGAGGCCATAGGGATCTAAATAGGACCCTTCACCACAAGAAGAAGGAAAGAGCTCTCTCCATAGTTTCTTTGAAGTTCCATGTTCAATTTTATTTAAACTTTTTCGACAAGTAGAATCTCTTTTTTCTTCTTCAATTTTGTTTTTATTGTAGTCTTCAAAGCCGAGGCGACGGCAACTTTCATATTTGAGTTGGTCCTGAGCTTTCAGATCTTCTAAATTTTCAATCATCTGAAGACAATTAGGATGTTCAGGCTCCGCAATACAATTTACCTTTTCGAGTAATGAATTTTCTTTGTTCTCAATATGAACACAAAACGCACTCAAATCAGCAGTGAGTCCAGACCTTCGATTTCCATTCGGAAGAAAACAAAGTGATTCCATCGCTTTAAAAGAAAAATCAACATATGGTTTTTCTGGGCGCTCTCCTCGATAAGTAAAATCATAACAATCAGAAAGATTCTCATCGAGACAAATTCGACAGTCTTCTCCCTCTTTACAGGAAACTGGATCAAATTGAGAGCCTGGCTTAAAGGCATTTCTTAAAACTCTCTCCCCAGAAAGAAGTGATTTATCGAAGGTAACATGTTCATCGCAGCCTCCAGGACAGTCTTTTCCACTATTGTAACAAGAGAATTTCAATGAGCTGGTGTCTCGAGTAACAGGCTCAGGCTCGGGAGGTGTTGGCTCTGGCTCCGGTTCTGGTTCTGGCTCAGGTTCTGGTACTGGCTCAGGTTCTGGCGTCGGGGCTGGTCTCTCAGGAATAGTTGGCCTTCTAGAGCCAAAAGCTTCAACTCCCTGAAGAGGCATCAAGCCAAAAAATAGTATTAAAAAACAGCTCATTATATTTATTTTGTAATTTCTCATTAACTTACGTTCCTTTATTTGAGCCAAATCAAATTACATGCAGGAGTATTGGCTATATAAATTGCTTCGTCATAAGTGGACTATTCATTGACAATAAACTAGCTACTTAATGATAAATTAACATTACATACTTAAAAAAAAGAATTTAAATTTCTGAAGTTTTTACTTTAACAATTGATAAATCTTACGATTTAAGAAAAGAAATTTTATACTTTTCTGTTTGAACTTTCTATCAATTTCCATTTTCTAAAACTACATTTTCAATTTGATTATTCTCAAATTGAAATTTGCTAGAATCCCTCACGACCAAAGGACTCGCAATACCACCAGTTGATCGCAATGTTTTAACCACTGCCTCTATTTTCGTATTTTTAATAACACCACTTCCAGAGTACGTAACCCCCGCACAATAATACGTGCAAGTGATGCTTCCTTTAAAAGAAGAATTGATAACTTCACTAGCATTCATAGAACCTACAAACCCAGATGCGCTATTGCCTAAAACCTCTAAATCTAAATCCACATTCTCAATACGACCATGAGAAAGTCCTCCAGCTATGACACCTGGACTCCCGTAATGATTTCGAGAAGAAAACTTTCCAGTAATTTTAATGTCATGAAAGTACCCAGAAGCACTTCCAACAACAACTCCCGCTGCAACATGATTCCCTAAAAAAACATCAATATCTGTCATCTCAATATTGTAAATTTCGGCCGTAGAAGTTGAGTAAGCGGCTAAGAGCCCAGTTCTAGATCCGGCATAATGACCAAGTCCACTCTCAAAAGATGGAACGTATCTATAATATCTATCTCCAGCAGGAATTCGATATTCAAAATCATAAAAGGTTTTATAGCCTTTGTTTGCAACAGGACTCACTAACTTAAAATCGTGAACCTTTCCAGCAATACTCCAAAAAAGCCCTGTTCTTGACCCTCTAGCAAGAGCACCAGCGCCAATATTGACACCAATTAATTTTTTACTATTGCCATCAAAATCTCCAATAAAAATTGGTCCTGAACTATCTTCAGCATGAAATCCTGTACCCGGATTCATCATAAATTCATTATACCCAAGCGATGACTTTCCATCAAAATTAGAGTTAGTTTTTGCACCATTAAGTGATTCAATAATTTCAGACTCAACAACAAGATCACCAGCTAAAACAAACTTTTCTGAGGCACCTTCAACCTTTGTTCTACCCATAGCTACATTATAAAACTGCCCCCAGTCACAAATAACATGTGGCATTTCCTGTCCATCAGACTCTGGAGCAGATGCAGTCCAATGAGGTCCAGAATAATAACCCCACATGCCATGCAAAGCGTAAACGCCCTTTCCATCAACAGGAGGAAACTGGCTTCTAAACTGCGAACAATACACCCGCTTAAATGAACTTAATTCTACAGAGCTTGAAGCGTCTTTATAACTTTGACTGGCTACAATTTTTCTTTCACCATTTCCGTCATTAACATTTTTGGCATCAACAACACTTCGAGAAGGGTTTGAAAAATAAATAGTATCGAACTCTACCTGCCCGACAGCTTGACCAGCTAAAACATGTCCAGCCGGATAGACTCGACTCGTTGGAACACACTCTTTTTCGAGTTCACTTAGAGTTGAATCGACATCGCCTGAAATACTGAGCTTCGCTCCTGGCAAACAACCATCAATCACTAAATTAATAGGCTTTTTATTTTCATCAAAAGTACCGGCATATTCGTAATATTCAGAAAGCCCCGAACCAATCCCCTCAGGGTGAACATAATCCTCTAAACTTAAAGAAGCATCTTGAGAGTTAGGATCTTCAGATTTCCATTTTTTATTAGGATCGTTATTAAGCGTGCTTAACCCCATTTCTGAGACTGGCAAAACTAACTTTTCATACTCTGCAAAATGAATCCCTTCTTGAGCGCTTCCATTATTCACTGAAGAACATCTCCCAACAAATGTTCCCTTTCGAATTCTAGCAAAATAAGTATAAACGCCACTTGGTGTTTCTAGTTGAGTACTTTTATCAATAAGAATTGAATCTGATTTTTCTAGAACAACCTCTTCAAATATTTTTAAAGAGTCCTCACAAGAGTCTCCTCGAAATACTTCAACAACACTGTCTTTTTTGAGATTCCCATTTGGAAGAGAAATTTTTAGTTTTGGCTGATTAATATAATCTTTTTTTTCTTCTCCATCGGCAAGAGAAATTGTCGGTGGCAGAAAATTCAAAGTGTACTTTGCAATATCTTGACCAATATTTCCTAATGGATCTTTTTGAGTCGCCACCAAACCCAATTCTTCATCACCATTGAGTTGGCTTAAATCAAAAGCTTTTTTCCAATTGCCATTCTCACAAGGGACTTGGACTAAATACAACTGAGAGGCAGCCGCACTTAATTTTAAAGTAACATTTCCTGAACTTTTTTCACAAGTTCCATTAAAAAGAACTGTTTTCTCATCGATACCTTCAATGACAGAGTCTTTTATAGGTCCGACAATCTTCACATTTGGCCCGGTGTCATCGTGCGTGTAATTCGTCATAAATTTACATTGAGTCACGGCGACGCCTTGATCCGAATAGCCCTGAGCGTAAATCTTTGTTTTTGAATTTAAATCGACAGAAGCAGCGATACCGCTACTTTTAAAGACTGTAACACTGGACTCACCAATTACTTCTGAACATTGGCTGTCTTTAAAGAGTTTAATTTTTTTAGAAAAACCTCCGGCATCACCAACAATTTTTGGTTTTTTTTCGCTGGAGAAATTTCCGGGAATAATTTTAATAAATCGAATGTCGGAGACTTCCTGAGCCTGCTCATCAAATTTCCCCTTTAAAGAGACATCTTGCTTACAAGAAAAAATAAAGATAAGTAAAAAAATTAAAGTCTGATAAAATTTAAAATAATGCATATAAAAACGTTCCTCTAAAAACAGAGTAACCGGTAGCGACATTATTTAGGTTTAAAAGCGCACTCGCTTAACAAAAAATAAAGTAAAAGTAACGAAATCTTTATTGTTTACAATTTCTAAACACTGAGAGTTAAGATTGAAACAAGATTTTTTCTAAGAAAAAAAGGAATCTTTATAGAAATATTTAAAAAGCTGAAAAGGCTTCGCTCGTCACACGGGCATTGCCGCGAATTCGCATTTCTCTTTCAAGATCTGTTTGAGCTTCTAAAGAATAGCGTGTCCAAGGCTGAGCTTTCAGACGCTCAAAAGCAATGGGCTCTTCACTTTCTTCACAAATTCCAAATTCGTCGGTACTTACTTTTTTCAAAGCGTATTCAATTTCCGACCTCAAGCGGAATTTTCCACTGAGGACTAATTGAGAGCGCTGCATGCCTTCTTCGAAAGCACTTCTATCGAGATCGTCCGGTGCACCTTGTTCAGCGCTGGCGCCATCTTGCTTGAGGTCTCTCTCAAGAAGATGAATGTCTTGAACTAAGGATTCTAGTTTTTGTATTAATAATTTCTCCAGTTCGGAGATTTGTTTTTTCGTAAAGCCTGAAGGGTGTTTTTTTACCATAATAAAATTTCCTAGTCTGATGTATTTAAGCAAAAACTATAGAAAAGGCAACATAAAAGTGTCTGTACAAGGATTGTAAAAACAAAAAAATACTTTAATTTCAAAAGCTTAGAGTTTTCTTAAATATTCAAAGCTAAAAATACCGCTGTCGTGGGAGTCGCTCCACTCAATTTTAATGGCATAATTGCCCACACTTTGAATTTTTGAAGGCTGGATATTGGGGTCGACATCTTCTTCTTTGATCTTTCTTTTCCCGGTTCCCTCGTCAACACAAACAGCGCAAGGACACAAATAGCGTAGCTTCTTAAAAGTCACCAAACTCTGCTTTCCGTCTGACCAAGAAAACTTAATCATTTTATTTTGAACATTCGGTTCGGCATTGAGCACTTTTAGAGGCACCACTCTTTTGCCATCTTGAATCAATCGTAACTCTTTACTCATGTTGAGGCTCAGCTTTTTATACAAATCACCAAGCTCTCCCTCTAAAGGATTCACTTTTTCTTTGCCATCACTCTCAGCCCAGAGAGCCTTATGAAAAGGAATTTGAGCCAGAAGAGGAAGGTCTAATTCCCTTGAAACTTCTTCGCCGCCTCCAGATTTAAAAACACTGCTTTCTTCTCCGCAATGTTCACAGTGAAAAGTACTCATGTTTTCGACAATTCCAATTATCGGAACCCGCACTTGTTCAAACATTTTGAGGCCTCTTTTGGCCACATCAACAGCAAGCTGCTGAGGCGTCATGACAATAATCGCCCCGGAAAGACGTGCTGCCTGTGAAATAGTAATTTGGACGTCGCCAGTGCCCGGAGGTAAGTCGACAATTAAGTAATCGAGCTCTCCCCAGTCAACATCGCTCAAAAACTGAGTAATGGCCCGAGAAGCCATGGGCCCCCTCCAAATGACGGGATTGTCGCCCCCCAATGAAGCCATGCTCATGACCTTGATGCCATCAATCTCGGGAGCTTTAATCTTCTCACCTTCTCGCTGAGTCGGAGTGTCGGTTAAATTAAGGATTTTTGGAAGCGATGGACCGTAAATATCGGCATCCATAAGCCCTACTTTTGCTCCAATTTTGCTCAAAGTACGGGCAAGTTGAATAGCGGTAGTAGACTTCCCGACACCACCCTTGCCTGAAGCAACAGCAATCACCTGCTGAACCTGAGACAAAGAAGTTCCTTCTGGGCGTTTAGGACCGGAAACCTTAATTTCTTCAAGTATATTTGACATGCAACACTAGCAATAACTGAAATAAAAAAAATTGACGAGCTCTCTTTGAAAAACTTAGATATGATCAAGTAGAAATGGCACAGACAGTTACACTCATTCGCGGAGACGGAATCGGACCAGAAATTACCCAAAGCGTTGTAGACGTTTTTAAAGCAGCAGAGGTACCTATTCAGTGGGAAGATGCAGAAGCTGGCCTAACGGCCTACGAAAAGACTGGTTCAGCCATTGGCGACAACACCCTCGCTACCCTGCGAAAAAACACCGTTGCCCTTAAGGGACCAACCACAACTCCAGTTGGTAAAGGACATCGCTCCATTAACGTTCAAATTCGCAAGCGCCTGGACCTTTTTGTGAATGTTCGACCTTGTGTTTCCCTTCCTGCCCTGGAAACTCCTTTCCAAAATGTCGATCTCATTGTCGTTCGAGAAAACATTGAAGACACCTATGCGGGCGTTGAATACCGCCAGACTCAAGACATGGCTATTGGACTGAGAATTGCCACCAAAAGCGGCGCGCTCAGAGCTCACAAATACGCCTTTGACTTGGCTCAAAAGCAAAAAAGAAAAAAAGTTACCTGTGTTCATAAAGCCAATATCATGAAAATTACCGATGGACTTTGGCTCGACACCTTCTACGAGGTAGCCAAACTTTTTCCAGACATTGAAGCCGATGACATTATTGTCGACAACTGCTGCATGCAACTTGTATCAAGACCAGCGCAATTTGACGTGATGGTGCTGCCAAATCTTTTTGGAGACATTGTCAGTGACCTTTGTGCTGGACTGATTGGTGGACTCGGCATTGCCTCTGGAGCGAATATTGGAAAAGACTGTTCTGTTTTTGAAGCGGTTCATGGAAGTGCTCCCGACATTGCTGGAAAAGGCTTAGCCAACCCAACCGCCATTATGTTTTCAGCTATTTCCATGCTTAGACACATGGGACTTGAAAAAAAAGCTCTTCATATTAAAGACGCTCTACAATGCGCGCTTTCTAAAAAAGAAAATTGCACTGGTGACTTGGGAGGCAAAGGCAACACCCAAAGCTTTACCCAAGAAATTATTAAATGCCTCGGAGAATGCTCCCTATGAAACACGAAAATAAATTACTTTCCGTTGATGTTTTTTTAATTTCTTACACCCTTCCGAAATTTCCAGAGCCGATTGCTACTTTTGAAATAGAAAAAATTCTCAATCGAGGAACTCAAGTTTTTCCTGGTTCTGAACCAACATGCCACTTGAGCGATGTTTTTCAATGTTGTTTTAAATTTGACCAGTCAACTCCAAACGAATTGGCACAAATTCGGGAACTCCTCGGAAAGCTCGAAGAGATGGGCTACCACTGGGTACAAATTCAAAACGTTTACGATTTTTAGTTCAGAGCTTTTAAATGCGCACCGAGCTGAGCTTCTAGCTCACTTTGCTTCTCATCTGTAAAAAAGCTACTGCTAAAAAAAGCGACGCCCTTAAAATCTTTTTGAACAGAATTCAGCTGAGCTGAAAGAACACGCCAAGGAGGTTTTCGGTAAAGCCCCACGCCTACAATAATTTTCTTCATTTCTTCCGGAAGAAAAGCAAACTCTTGAAGCCTTTTTTCATAAACGCTTTTGTCGATCACATAAAACATGGGCATCACGAAATCTAAGTCACCATCAGCTAACCAAGAACGCCAATCTTGATAGACATTTTCACGAGCTTTTCTAGCATGCGCCCAAACAGCCGCACTCAATTGAATTTTAGGAAAGCTCGTTCTCTGAAGAGTTCTCAGCTCTTTCACAAACGAAGAAACATGCTTTGAAGGATCCTCTCCACACGCGAAGTTAAACTCAGAATCTTTTTTAGAATAAGGGTAGCGAACAAAATCTAAATGTAGTCCCGCAAGCTGTGGGTAGCCCAATAACAACTCTTCAAAAACTGAAAGCAAATATCTTCGCAGCTCTTTTTTTGATGGATCTAAATAATAACCATCAATGCTTTGCTGCTCTAAGCTTTTTTGAGCATAGTTTAAAATCGCTTTTCCCTGGCAGTTCTTTAAAAACCACTGAGATTTTTTATTCAGAATATGTTGTGAATAATTTTTAGAATGAAATGTTTTTTCCTTGGCCCCCAAAAAAACATTGACCCAAGCGTGGACCTTTAAATTCTTTTTTAAAGCTTCTTTGAGCAAATAATCCAAGGGAATGAAGTCTAGCGCCTTCAATCCATCAGCCAAAGGAACTATTGAAGAGCGGTAATAAGCATCTCCAAGTCCACGCACCTGAACAATTAAATCTTCAATATTATTTTCATCCGCTGACTTTAAAATAGCATCAATAGACGTCTTCGTTTTCAAATGAGTCCGAACAATCCACAAATACTTTTCTTTGTTAAACTTTAAAGTTTTTTTTGGAAGCGTGATTTCTTTTTCTTTTGGAATTTTTTTTTGTTGAGTCACGCAACTTAAGAAAGACATGATGATGAGGAACTTTATGAAAGGCTTAAAAGCTAAGAACATTCCTTCATTGTATATGAATTTATGAGGAAGTTAAGCTTTGATTTATTGAGACACAGGCAAAAGCAAGTGCACGGTCAGGATATGTCTGCATAAGAAAAACAAAATACCTATAAGTTCAAATACTTATGAATCCTAGGCAAAAGCAATAATTGACCTCAGACAAAAACAAGTGTAACGTCAGGATATGTCTGCACTAAAAAGAAACCAGCAAAAAAACATCAATAGGCTGCTAGAAAGTTTCCCAGTGGTCCTCATTTTAGGGGTCAGACAATGTGGTAAATCGACACTCTCAAAGGAGTTACGACCAGACTGGAAGTACTTCGATTTAGAGAATTCTAGGGATTTCGATTTTATTGATTCAGATATTCAATTTTTTCTTAATGAAAACTCAAGCTCTATAATTATTGATGAAGCCCAAGAGCTTCCGAAACTATTTAGAAACCTCAGAGGCCTGATCGACAAGAAGCCTCAGCAATGCAATCGATTCCTTCTGACTGGATCAAGTTCACCAGAACTCATAAAACTTGCCAGTGATTCACTGGCTGGAAGAATTGGAATTGTTGAACTAGGAACCTTAAAAGTAAATGAACTCAACAGCAAAGCACTTTCTCCATTTTATGAAATATTTAGTAACGAAATTACTCAAGAAAAAACTATTCAATTTTTAAAATCAAAAAAGACCAGTTCAAAAAAAACAGACTTCATTCAAAACATACTGAAAGGCGGTTACCCCGCACCAACTATTAAAAACGATGATCTTTACTTTCAAGATTGGATGGAAAATTACTTTCAAACTTATATCAATAGAGACATCAAAAAACTATTTCCTAAGCTTGATAGCATCAAATACAGACGCTTCATTTCTATGCTCTCTGAACTCTCTGGGAATATCATCAATAAAGCTCAACTCGGGAGATCAATTGACGTTAATGAAGTGACTGTTCGAGACTATTTAGACATTGCAGATAAGACTTATTTTTGGAGACAAATTCCTTCTTATGAAAAAACTAAAGTGAGCTCTGTAACAAAAATGCCAAAAGGTATTTTGAGGGACTCTGGGCTACTTAACTTTCTCATGCAAAATTCAACGAGAGAAAAGCTCATTCGATCTCCGAACTATGGTCAGATTTTTGAAAGCTTTGCCATTGAAGAAACTTTAAAAGGAATGAATTCTCTTGCTATTGGCAAATGGGATTACGCTTACTACCGCACAAAAAACGGCGTTGAAATTGACCTTATCTTAGATGGGCCATTTGGCACTCTGCCGATTGAAATAAAATCAGGAACATCAACAAACATTCAGAAGCTCAAATCGTTAAAATATTTTATTGAAAGCCAAAAACTTCCTCTTGGAATGGTGATCAACAACTCCGATAAAATTCAAATGATCAGCGAAAACATCATCCAGGTGCCCATACATTTTATTTAGGTGAAGGCTTTAATTTTTAAGAAATTTACAAAAAGCAAAGATGTTGTGAGTAGGTTTGTAGATTCAAGCGCCACATGGCAACCGAGTTCCCCCGAGACCTTAGAACAGTTAAAAAACATACAAATACCGACATAATTTCAAGTAGATACAGGCTTTTTTAATGACATATTCTAAGTTATACTTAGGATATGTCATTAAAAAAAGAAACCTTGAGGAGAAAATAAACAAAGCCTTGCTGAACTTCCCCGTTGTTTTACTTGTTGGCGCTCGACAGGTTGGAAAGAGTTCTCTGACGAAATCCTTAAGAAGTGACTGGAAATACTTTGATCTTGAAAATTCATCTCACTACGAACTCATCACGAGAGACTTTGATTTTTTCTTTAGCCAATACTCACAAAATATTATTATAGACGAAGCTCAAGAATCGCCAGAACTCTTTCGAAATCTCAGAGGAGTTATTGACCAGAAAAGGGATTTAAAAAATCGTTTTTTACTCACAGGCTCAAGTTCTTTAGAATTACTTAAAGCCGCGAGCGATTCACTAGCTGGACGCATTGCTGTTTTTGAAATTCCAACTTTTAAACTCAATGAAGTCAAAGAAGAAAAGCTGCCTGAAATTTACTCCTTACTCAACAACAAGCTCACTAAAAAAAATCTTGAAGTTTTTCTTAAAAATTTTCAACCGAAGAAAAGCAATGAAGACCTTTTGGAACATTTTCTTCTGGGTGGTTACCCTGAAGCTAGAAAAATCTACGATGAAGATAAAAGTGTTTATTACGATTGGATGCAAAACTACTATGATAGTTATTTAAAAAAAGATGTCAAAAGACTCTTTCCCAAGCTTAACGAAGGAAAATTTGGAAAGTTTATTCAAATGTTGAGCTCCCTTTCGGGAAAGCTTGTTAACAAGTCAGAACTGGGTCGATCTATTGATGTGTCTGAGGTCACCATCAAGCACTATCTTGAAGTTGCAGAGGGAACTTTCCTTTGGCAAAATCTTTATTCTTTTGAAAGTTCACACATTAAATCAATCATTAAGACCTCAAAAGGAGTACTTCGAGACTCTGGACTTCTGCACTTCATTCAAAAAATTCAAAACCTTGATGATCTTTTTTTAAACCCACAACTTGGAAGAAATTTTGAAGGCTTTATTGTAGAGGAATTTATTAAAGGAGCTCAGGCAACAAATGCAAAGCTACTGAGCTTTCATCACTATAGAACGCGCGCACACGCAGAAATTGATTTCATCCTTGAAGGATCCTTCGGAAAGCTTCCCATAGAAATTAAGTTTTCTAGTCACACTAGAAATCAAAAATTAAAAACTCTAGAAAGATTCATAGAAGACCACGGCTTAGAGTATGGATTCGTCATTAATCAGTCAGACGACTTTCACTGGCTTTCAGAAAAAATTTTACAGGTGCCCGCTAAGTATATTTAACCAGCGACACAATAACCCAGGCCTCGTGGACACGAGTGCCATATGGCACCGCAATCCACGAGACCCGGGTTTCCTCTTGCCATGTGACATTCGAGTCCACGAGACCTGATTGACAATTAAACACTTATAGCCGACGTGGCAAAAATGCGATCGCCGGCCATAGCTTCAAAGTTTATTCTCTCTTAAAATTTTCAAAGAAGTGAAACACTTGACAACTCTTTTTACTCATATGGCAGACAATATCCGAACTAGCATTAAAGTTATTTAGAGAAATAAAATTTCTATCTTGAGATAAATCTTTATTTAAAAAGAGCAATGCTTTTCTCAAGTCAGAAGCGTATTCTCCTTCCAAAACAACAAACGTTGCTCCACCAGCATGTTCTGGAAACTGTCGAACCGCTCTTAACTTAGAAAGTTTATTGATCACTATTTTTAGAGCATACAAAGTAACTCCTTGATAGCGAGACCTCACAAAGCTCACTGAATCAGAAACTCTAATTTCCTTACCAGGTGGAAAGTAAAACTGATGATTTGAGTCTAAAATTACCTCAAAATCATCCTCGACCTTATCCTCGGCTTTTAGCTCTTGATACATTTTCTCAAGAGGCATTGGAGCAAAGCTCTCACCCGTGAGTCTGTAATCTGATATACGCACTAAAGAAATAACTTCATCTTTTTTAAATATCTTCCTCTCTAAGACATACCCCCAAGATGTTTTTACAAAAAATAGACACACAAAAATTACCATGACTTGAACTGCTTTCATTTTTTTCTCCTTTTTATTTTATTTTTTATTAAGCTTAATGGAAACGAATAATAACTTACTGGTTCTTTTAAAAATAATTTAAAATATATTTTTTTTAATTTTAACAAAAACTCAAGCACTTAGAAAACACAGATGAGGATAACCAATTAAGATTGATTTTCTATGCAGGCTCTCAACATTAGAATTGCGCTGATTCAAATTATTTAAAAAGCCACCCTGTTCTTGTTGGTGAATTTTCTGTAGACAAAAACCACCATGGAAAAGGTCAACTTAAGGTCGGAGACGGAATTCATCATATTCATATTGATTGGACGCGAATGCAGTCTTGTAAAATTGGAGATTTTAACGGAGAAAGAATGCTCCAGTTTTTTGAAGGGAAAAACAACTCTTTCGTCTCTACAGAATGGATCGAAAACTCACAGATGAACAGAGAGGTCTCGTGGACTGCTTTGCCATGTGACATTCGAGTCCACGAGACCTGATTCTTGTTTCGTTAATTAAAAAATACTTTAAAGATCATAAGCCTTATCGTTAATCCAGCAAGTGCTGAATTTATCCATACCACCACTTGAAGAGACATAAGACCCTCCTGGTAAAAAAGTATGGAGCTGAATTAGGGTTGAACTAGTTCCAGGTAGTGCTTCCCCGTTTTTTGGATCAATAGGAAAGACACTAAAAGTTAAATACTTTTTCTCTTCACTAGTAATTGATGTTTTTAATCCTTCAATAGTAATAGGCGCAGTAGCTGCTACAGAGGAGTATCGAGCTGGAAACTCATCTTCGTCAGCAACACCATATTTTTTCATTAAAATTGCACCGTCTAAGACTAAAAAGTCAAGATAGGAGTGGTGAGACAGTTCACAAGAAATTTGTGCTTTTAAATTCTCTATAGTGCTCTTTTCACCAGCATGAGAAAGGTTCATTAAAAAAATTAAAAATATAATAAATGTTTTCATACAACATTGTCTAACTGGGTTTGTTAATTTTCACAATAAAAAGCCATGCCATTTTACAAGGCAATTAACGCAACAATGAAGCAATGACTCTACAGGAGAAAATGATCAAATTCTTTTTGACTAGCCACTATAGAGCTAAATCCCAGTATGTTTTTGTTCGAATCATATATCACTCGTGTCGTAATAAAACTGCCTAAACCTATTTTTTCCCAAGAGTTCTTTTTCGCTAATTTACTTTCAGTTACATCTAAAAATAGCGGTAGTTTTGTTTTTGGTGCAAAGAGAGCTAAGGCAACTCCATATTTGTCATATACTGCTGCAGACTCAAGCTTGTTAGCCCGAGCAATGCCCCCTACTAAATGAGAGAACTCCGAGCTTAAAAATCGATTTACCTCTGGTTTTTCAAGGTTCTCAATAGAGCTATAATAGTTATTTTCAAGTCTTTTTCTTCTTTCGATTGAAGGCAAGTCATTTGCCAAGTAGTTAGAAATAAAAAAATAGTGATCAGAATGAATGCCGTCCCCAAGATTCGCAAAAATTTTTGCAGAACGAAGTTTTTGAGCTGTTGTGGTCGTGCAAGCTGCCAAAGCTGAACAAAACACTACAATTATAATGTATTTTAAAGATATCATTCCAAACTAATCCCCCAACCCTTTATTTCTTGAGAGTATTACTTAAAGGAAACCAAAACAATTGATACAATAAAATCTTTTATCTCGAAGCGCCTTCGTCGGTTCTGCCAGATCATAAAAGCTTTCGCTTTTCTTCTTTTCTGTCTTTCTACTTAGTTTTTTTAGGGCAAATCTTTTTTTGAATATTGGCTCCCCGGGACGGATTCGAACCGCCGACAAGGTGGTTAACAGCCACCTGCTCTACCAGCTGAGCTACCAGGGATCACTTAAAAAGATCTGTTTCTTCTTATACTCATTTAGCGGCTCCAGCTCAAGGCCCATCGCAAAGAATCAAAGAAATTTTCGCTATTGAGCTTATTGATGCTTGTATGCTTCTTAAAATTTGAATGCAGCCAGCGATCGAACGCTTTGCGTCTAAAAGATTCCTCTCCAGAATGCTCGTTTAAGCAGACCACGGGGAGTTCCCTCTCCTCTTGAGTCAGTTGATGCTTCAAATAACTTTCACAACTGGCCTCGTCATTGGAAGACTCAATAAATAAAAAATCGAAGTAACGGCCTGGATCTTGCGGCAGTTTTGACAAAGTAAAAGCACATAGAAAATTATCCATGCCTGAGCGCAGGCCCATTGGAATCTCGTGAAAACTTCTACAGAATTGAGAATCCTGCACTAATGATGTTGAACTCTCCCCCATGGAACTACTTTCATGGATGAAAAAATTATCTACTGATTTTAAAAATTTTTCATTCGCACTCCAAAAAGCCACTCGATGAAAAATATGATTGAGCTCAGTGAAAATTAAACTCATTGAAAGTCTCTTCGATGCGTTAAGGCTTGCTCAAGAGTGGAGGAATCCAAATACTCCACCGAGGCTCCCGAAGGCAGGCCAGCGGCAGCACGCGTGAGCTGAACACTTGAAAAATGCTCCTGAATTTGATCCTTAATATAGTAAGCGGTTGCATCGCCTTCGACTGTTGAATCAAAAGCTAAAATAACCTCTTTGAGTTCCGTGTTTCTTTGCAGTCGATTAAACAATTGCTCCAATCGAATTTGCCTTGGCCCCACCCCATTCAGCGGAGAAAGAAAGCCCTGCAAAACATGATAATGCCATGGCTTTTTCCCTGAGCGCTCAAGGGCTAAAATATCGGGCGCATCGCGAACGACGCAAATTTGAGTGGACTGATCCTTATGCTGAGAACACAGGGCGCAGACTTGATTTTCCTGCCAAAAAAAACAGGTCTGACAAAAGGAAACACTTGCTTCGACGGCATCGAGTATTTTTTTCATGGCCCGCATTTCTAGAGGACCTCGCTTTAAAAAAAACAAGGCATAACGAAGTGCCGTGCGCTCTCCAACTCCAGGAAGTTTTGAAAATTCCTCAACAAGCAAGGAGAGGCTTTTCGGCAATAAATTCATTATTTACTTAGAACATTCCAGCCATACCAGGAGGAACGTGTTTACTCATTTCATCGGCAACGGTTTTTTGAACGCTTTCAGAGGCTTCATTAATAGCCACCTTAATCATGTCGGCAAGCATTTCCGTATCGCTTGGGTCGACAATCTCTGCGTCTATCTCTAGAGAAAGAATTTCTTGCTTTCCGCTCATGGAAAGGCGAATTCTTCCGCCAGCACTTTCAAAATCCATTTTCTCATCATTCATTTTTTCTTGAGCTTCTTTCATTTGCGCCTGCATTTTTTGTGCTTGCCCTAAAAGTTGCTGCATCGATCCACCACCAGGAAATTTCATCATTATATTTTCTCCTTTTTTATTTTCATAGTCATCATGACCTAACGTCTTTTTTCATCATCAAGGGCGACAGCCTCGACAATAGTTGCTCCTAATTTTTTAATAGCCTCTTGCACGGGAAGGTCTTCACGCGCCAAGCGCTCTTTTTCTTGTTGTTTTTCTTTTCGAGAAGAAACCGAAGAGCCTTCCTCTGAAGAAAAATCTACTTTGACTTGAGTCGACTCTGGAAAAGCTTCGCTGAGAATCTTTTCTCCATCCTGAGAATTCAACCGCCTTCCGGCAAAATCATTTTTAACCACTAAAGTTAAAGTTGAAGTGGCACTCTCAAAATTAATCGAAAGAATACTTCTGAGCACCGGCGACCAAGCCGGCCTTTTACGTCTCAAATAAGCTTCCAAGTTAGATTGTAAATTTCCCTGAATCCCTGCCGACTTCGTTTCTACTTCCTGTTGAGCTACTGGCGCAGCTGCCGGAGGAGGAGCGTTTCTTTCAAGAGGTGGTGGCGCGGCATTCGAAGCTACTGACTTTTGCGCCATTGGCCTTCTTTCAATTGGCGCCCTCGGTGCTCGTTGACTCGTTGGAGCCGCCGCTGCGACCGGCACTTCCTGCGCAAAAAACAATTCCGCCCCTAAAGACAACTTTAAAACTAAAGCCTCCAAAGCCATTGATGGCGTCAGGTAAGTATTCATTTTTGACTGCAACTCAAGACAAAGTTCGAGAGCATAAACCGCGGCTTTTTTAGTGATCGAAGCTCCAAACGATTTTAAAAGAGTATTGTAGTCTTCATCTTCGCTCTGTGTTTTTTGAGTATGAATATAGAAATTTAAATCTCTATAGAAATAAACCAATCGCCCCAGAAGCTGTTTCGAGTCGGCACCTCTTTCATGCATGAGCGAGACGCCCTCGACAGCTTCACCCGCATTTTGAGAATAAACTTTTCTTAATAATTCAAAAAATTGCACTCGGCTGACCAGGCCCAAAGAAGATTCCAGCTCGGCAATCTCTATAGAGTCCCCACACAAAGTCATGGCTTGATCCAACAAGGACTGCGCATCACGCAAACAACCTTCGGACTCGGTATTGAGTAGCTCCAAAGACTCTTTATCAATTTTTACAGACTCGGCTTTACAGATGTCTTTGAGACTTTGCTTTAAAACAGGAGGCGTTAGTCTTTTAAAATCAAAACGCTGACAACGCGACTGAATGGTTGCAGGAACTTTATGGGTTTCCGTTGTCGCGAATATAAAAACAATATGCTCCGGCGGTTCTTCCAGAGTTTTCAAGAGCGCATTAAAAGCAGCCGTTGAAAGCATGTGCACTTCATCAATAATAAAAACGCGGTAACGGCCAACGCTGGCCATGTAAGCGACGTTTTCTCGAAGTTCACGAATGCTATCGACACCAGTATTGGACGCGGCATCAATCTCCATGACATCAAGACTCTTCGCATCGTTCACCTCTAAACAAGACTCACACTTGTTACACGGATTCCCATCTTGATTGCTCTCACAACGAAGGGCTTTAGCGAAAATTCGAGCCGCACTGGTCTTTCCCACACCACGAGGTCCGGTAAATAAGTAAGCCTGAGCATGACGCTCCTGCTTAATAGCGTTTTTTAGAGTTTCCGAGACATGTTCCTGCCCCAAAAGTTCATTAAAAGACTGTGGCCTATATCTTCTGGCAAGGACGCGATAAGATGTCATTTTATTAAAAAATCCCCATAATTTCAAAAACTTAAGTGGGCCCAACTAATCCTGCCAAAAGTTCAGCGACGCTACCGTTGCTTCCTTCCGGACCTGGCGGGGTTCACGAGCATTCCTCGCAGGGGTCGAGCCCAACAATAGCTATAGCTATTTCAAAGAAAACTTGCAAAGAATAAGAATATCTTCTTATCTACACCTCATAAAAGGCTACGGAGAGTTGGCCGAGTGGCTTAAGGCGCACGCTTGGAAAGCGTGTGAACGTTAACTCGTTCCGAGGGTTCGAATCCCTCACTCTCCGCCATGACAAAAAATTTCCAAACAAATCCAATTAATTAGAAAACTAATGAGACATTTGAAATCCTTGCCCCCAGCTTTTCCCAGCCAAAAACTTACTCGAAAGCACTCGCAATTTTTCTATGAAAAACTTCCGCAGGGTCTGAGACACTTTCCATTGTAATTTTTGCATAGTGATCTGTCTGAGAAAGATTTCTATGACCTAGTATACCTTTCAAAGCAACTTGATTTTTTGTTGCCGCTAGAAACTGTGTAGCGAAACTGTGCCTCAGGATGTGAGTTGCCCTATGCTTAATTCCAAGCTCCTTAAAGCAAGAGTCATAGAAATGTTGAACCTGTCTGTAAGTAAAGGGTATCTTTCCATCTAAGCTAAAGACAAGCCCCTCCCTCCTACCCAGCTTTAATTGAAGCTCAAGAAGTTCTGTCTTCATTTCCTCAGAAATTGGAACCTGCCTTTTTTCCCCATTTTTAGTTCTTTGAACCACTTGGGGAACACCCCCTTTTTGCCTACTGTGCTCAACAACTTTTTCAATAAGCAAAAAATAAGTCCCTCCATCAATCTTTTGAATATCAGACCACTCAATAGCCCCACACTCACTTATTCTTAGTCCTGTATGAAATTGAAGTTGAGCCATATAGGAAAGCAGCATTGATTGAGTATCAAGTTCTACTTTTTCTCTTAAAAGCTTTTCAAGGCTCTTAAGCTCTTTCAAAGTTAGAAATCTACCTTGGTTTTCCTGTTTTTTCTTAACAAATTTCTCTTTAGAAATAATTGCATCAGCCTTATGTCTTTTTAGAATTGGATTTTTAATGTTTTCATCAATATACTCTCTTCCAAAATCAAAAATCTGACTTAAGAACTGAAGCTCTTTTTGAAAGCTCAATCGAGTTGAATGTTGAAGCAAAAGATATTTTTCATCTTTTACAGCCAGCAACCATTCATCCATCACCCTTGAAGTTATCTCAAAAACATTCATCCCTGATAAAAAAAGAAGATGCTTAGAGTAGCACCTATACTTCTCTAAAGTAACTTTTCTGACTTTTGTAGAATGTTGCTCAAAAAAGCTTTCAATTAAAAACTCAAGAGTAAAAACACTTTGAATTTTCTTTTTCTCTACTAAAGCAGATTCTTTCCACTGCTTTGCTGCAGATATTTTCTCAAATGATTTTTCGAGCTGAACTTTTTTACCATTTTTAAAAACCTTCTTAATAGCAGTGTATCTTTTTCTACACTGAGCTTTTTCAAACTTTCCAGTTTTGGAATTAAATCGCTCAATAAAATAGACCCCTGTTATCTTAGTTTTCTGTCGCCTTGTAGCTCCATGTTTTTTTGCATTCACTATTCCTCCTTTTCGATCCATTTAAGAATCTCGGAGGCAGAAAACCGAATAGTTCTTTCTGATATGCGCCTGTGGGGTAATTCACCATTTGCAACTAATCTATAGATAGTTTTATTGGAAACACCAAGTAGCTCAGCACAAGCATGCACATCAAGCACCTTATTTTCAAAGACCAAAGAACCCTTTTCTTTGTAGGCTTCGAGCTCCTTCTTAACAAGATATTTTTTCATCATTTAACTTTCTAAGCACTGACAAAGCTCGATAGAACTCTCCCTCAATCGACCTCTTATACCTCAGTACTAAATCCATTTTTGGAGCTTCTTTAAAAGAAAGTGAGCATGTTTTTTGAAATGATATAAGCTCTTGATCTATCTGAGATTTTTCTAAGATATCCACTCTTCTCATCTTAAAAGTGCACTTAGCTAGCTTTAAAACTAAAAGCTCTTCAAATGTTGAACTTGGTTTAAACTCTTCACAGAAACTCTCATAGAGGCGAGAAATTCCCGAAAGTTGTGGATTTGAAAAAGGAAGCATAGCGGCGTAGCCTTAGAGTTGTAAAACTAAAACTTGCCTCAAGAAGAGGCAAAAAAGGAGACGCTACTATGCTTGAACTAGTAAAAAAAGACAAACACGCCCACAAGTCAACCCTAGATGAAATTCTTCGACAAGGAGCCATAAAGCTTCTGAAGATGAGCCTTCAGGCTGAGGTTGA
>Ga0209187_1000362_pt1 | contig 86091 bp, 69 predicted proteins | sample BantaG_FD_187430 | JGI IMG/M metagenome (GOLD analysis project Ga0209187, IMG submission 187430) | Marine algal microbial communities from Bantry Bay, Ireland - BantryBay_4 metaG (SPAdes) (version 2) | ecosystem: Host-associated > Algae > Red algae > Unclassified | place: Bantry Bay, Ireland...
AACATATCTTAAAATTTTAATGGTTAATAAGAATTAATATCAATTATTTTTTCTCAAACAAAATACCATTTGAATATTTAAGACAAAATGACATAATTGGGTTGGTATTAGATGTAAAAATTGACATATGATAATGCCAATGAGGCAAAATGTCATTTTTCACTTTTATAATTTATACCTGAGCGGTACGCTTAGACACAGCAGGGAGAAGAAGCTCGATACCAAACTATATAATAAAACTTGCTAGAGAGTAAGTCAACTATACCATGAAAAATAATTAGGATAGTAAATGAATAACTGAAATGAAATAGACAAAAGTGCTTGTAGGACACAATAGAATAAGAAGTTATAGCTCATACGACGATACAATACTTATTATTCTCCAATACTTCCAAATTAAAAAAAGATAAAATCTAATTGCAATCAGAAACAAAAAATACAAGAAACAAATGTTACAAATGCATGAGGCCTTCAATCATATGTATCTGCAAACACATTCGTCCTATACTGACTAAGACCCGATTTATTATTTTGATGCATCCGAAGGAGTACAAGAGAGAAAAAAACGGTACGGGACATATGACTAAACTTCAACTTGAAAATTCAGAAATTATAGTTGGAATAGATTTCACTAATAACAAACGGGTTAATGAAATCCTGACTAAAGAAATAAACTCTTCCTTTTTACTTTATCCAGGAAAAGAAAATTTTAACTTATCGATAAGAAACGGTTCAGAAATAAATTCATTTTTGGGTGATACACCACACCTTTTTATTCTCGATGCCACATGGCCCTGCGCTCGCAAAATGCTTAAACTAAGTCAGAATTTGCAAGCACTAAAAAGAGTAAGTTTTGATAATAAGATAAAATCTAAATTTATCATCAAGCAGCAGCCCGAATCTCTTTGTTTGAGTACTATCGAGTCTGTCTTTACGGTTATAAATCTACTGAGGGAAGGTGAGTTAGAACAATGTGAGACAAAAGAATTTCTACTTCCTTTTGAGAAAATGATTGAGTATCAACTCGCATATATTTTAGACCCAAATAATCTAACCTCTCGTTCTTGTGGGAGGAGAGAGGTTGCTCCTAAGAATAGATACAAGATAAATCCACAAAGAAGTATAGTCTTCGAACAAGGTGGTTTAGAGAGGTGATTATTCTATATTCTCATGCATGTCTCTACAGAAAGAAGTCTCTCTTACTACATTTTGATTAGAATAACTTAAAGCAATATCAAAGAAATTATAATCACTAAATTGTGAGACTATGAGCCGGATAGGTATAAGATACCCCTTTGTCAAGATATGTCTAATTGCAATGCTAAGTTGCAACGCTCCTAATCGTTATACTTCTGCTAAGCAGGATATCGTAGTTGACAATCAATCTGGTGAGCGTGAGTTAATTCAAGAAGTCAATTACAACTTTGCCATACCCACAGAGACTTTTGTATTAGATCGGAAGTTAAGAGAGATATCAGGACTTGGATACAACGCAGATGATGATTCTTATCTGGCCATTAATGATGAGAGTGGTGTAATCTATATGCTGGATGGAAATAAATTTGATATACGAAAAGAAATTAAGTTCGGTAAGAGAGGGGATTATGAGGCGATAGAAAAGGTCGATGAGAATATGATAGTATGCAAAAGTACAGGCACCCTATATTTTTATAATCTTAGTACAGAGAAAACAATCAAGTATGATACTGACCTTAAGAGAGTTAATAATGTAGAAGGACTATGCTATTCTAAAAAAAATAATAGTCTGCTATTAGCATGCAAAGGCTCACCCATAGAAAGAAATGGGCTTAAGAAAAATATTAAATGCATCTATTCATTTAACCTTGATGATCGAATGTTAGATTTGCGTCCATTTATTAAAATAGAAAACGATACACTTCTCACTATGCTTAAGGAGCAGTATGGTAATTAACCTGTACATACTATGAATAATATGGTCAAAAAAATAAAAGAATTTTCTCCTTCTGGAATCGCAATACATCCCCATACAGGAGATTACTTTATTATTTCTGCTCGGGGATCATCGATAGTCACCTTAGATAAGAACAAAGTGATTAAGAAGATCGTATTCCTTAATGATAGAACAATTCCGCAGCCAGAGGGTATCACTTTCGATGGAAATAAAAATTTGTATATATCCACGGAAGGGCAAGGATATAGCGGGAAGATATATAAGTATGAATACAATGGCTAAGTCATCTATTACATATGGAATAATTAGTCTATTACTTCTGATAATCAGCTCTTGTGGCACGCTACACAGCCCTTATTATGGTGATGATGCATTAGACTGGGAGTCTCGGAATCAGACGACAAGTAATCAGTTATTGCATGCATTATATCTTGTCGGTGATGCCGGTGAGTTAGACAACACTTTGCAGAATAGTAATTACGTACTGGAAGCTGTGTCAGAGTTGCTGAGCGAGGAGCAAGTAGAGACTAGCTTAGTATACTTAGGTGATAATGTGTATCCTTTTGGCTTGCCTAATAAAGAATCTTCATATCGCAAGACAGCAGAACGGATCTTAGATGCTCAGTTGTCGCTCTCAGAAATACATGATGGTAAGACTTACATGATTCCAGGTAATCATGACTGGAATAAGCTTAAGATGGGTGGAAGAAAAGCAATCTTGAGGCAAGAGGATTTTGTACGATCATATGGAGATAAGAATATAAAATTCTACCCTAAGAATGCTTGCGGAGATCCTGAAGTCGTTAAGATTAATAAAGACCTTGTATTTGTATTTTTAGATACGCAGTGGTGGTTGCAAGACTGGAAGGGTGAGAAGGAAATGAATCATAAATGTGAGATTAAATCCAGAGGAGACTTACTGAAGCGAGTCGAAGAGATATTCGTAGATCACAAGAATGATGAGATTATAGTGATGATGCATCATCCAATCCAAAGTAATGGTAAGCACGGCGGTAATTATAGTCTGAAACACCATATATTTCCACTCACTGAGATCAATAGCAAACTATGGATTCCTCTACCTGTCATCGGATCATTATATCCTATATATAAAAATGTGACCGGGTCTAAACAAGATGTCACTAACATTGATAACCGAAACCTTATGCAAGGGATGGATGATATTGCTAAGCGATTAAGAATCAATGTCATTTTTGCTTCAGGCCATGAGCATGGCTTGCAATATTTCGATGAAGATAATATTAAATATATCGTAAGTGGTGGTGGCAGCAGGAACAATTATACACAGTCTGGAGGCGGAGCTTATTATGCAAGAGATGCCCGAGGATTTGCTAAGATTAATTTCTATGAGAATAATGAATCTTGGTTAGAAATGTATACTGTATCTATACCAGGTGGGAGACATACATTAGAGTACCGTCAGCAGCTAAGATTACCCAGAGAAGGTACGGTGGAGGAAGAAGAATCTTATGCTCCGATTACAGAGAGTACGATCGTCACTCCTGCTAATGCCAAGTTTGCAGCTGGGTCGATTAAGAAATTATTTTTGGGAGAACAGTATAGAGATATATGGTCGACCCCAGTGACTGCAGAAGTCATTAACTTAGAGACAAAGTTAGGTGGTCTGACACCCATTAAGAAGGGGGGAGGTATGGCATCTAACTCACTTAGGATGGAGAGAGAGAATGGGCAGCAATATATTCTTAGATCTATTAATAAAGATTATACTAAATTGGTGCCTGATGGATTTGAAAATCTAAAGATAATCGATCTGATAGCAGATCAGAATAGTGCCAGTCACCCATATAACGCATTGGTGATACCTACACTATCTCAAGCTTCAGGTGTATATTACACCGATCCTAAGTTAATGTATCTGAGGCATCAGAGAGGATTAGGTAACTACAATAGCCAGTTTCCAGAAGAGCTCTATCTGTTAGAAGAGAGACCTGATGATGATTGGAGTGACGCAGCACAATTTGGTAATTCTTCAGAAATCATAGGATATACAGATCTACTGGACATATTAGCAAATAAGAAAAATCATTTTGTAGATCAGAAATGGGTACTTAAGTCGAGGATGTTTGATTTATTTATTCATGATTGGGATCGCCATGATGATCAGTGGCGCTGGGCAAAATTCGATGAGGAAGGTAAGAACATATATCGACCGATCCCCAGAGATAGAGATCAAGCTTTCTATAAATTTAAAGGAATTATTCCGTGGTACATTTCGACTTTCATGATCAAGCAATTTAAGACAATGAAAGGCGACGTAAAAGATGTAAAAAATCTGTCGTTTAATGCTAAGCACTTCGATAGATATTTCTTGCATGATATAGAATGGTCTGAGTGGCAATCTGTTATTAGTAAAATGCAAAAAGATATAACAGACGCTGATATAGAAAATGCCATGCAGCAATTTCCTAAAGAAATCATGGGCTTAGAAGATGTTGCTGAGTTAGAGCACTTACTGAAATCCAGACGAGATAATTTGATGCAGATAGGTAAGCGGCTGTATGATTTCTTGTCAGAGGAAGTAGAAATTATAGGCACCCACGATGAGAATGATTTCGTAGTAGAGCAGATGGAGAATGGTAATATAAACGTCAAAATGTACGTCGAAAGAAAAAATAAGGATGTACTAATAAAATATGATAGAACATTCTATCCTTCTGAGACCAAGGAAATCCGATTGTATGGGCTGAGAGGCAAGGATGTTTTTAAGATTATAGGTGACAGCAATAGTAAAATTAATTTAATAATTATAGGCGGTGAGGATGATGACGAAATATACAATGAAACTAAGAACAGAAAGCTTAGCATCTATGACAACTTAGACGGAATTATAATCCAAGGTGAGCATACCGATAGACGCTCTTCTGATTTTGAAGTCAACGAATATGATAGATATGGATTCCAATATGATACTGGAGTTCCGAGCTATAGATTTGGCATAAGTGTAGATGACGGTCTGTGGATAGGTGGTGGATATAGCTGGACATCACATGGCTGGAGAGCAGAACCATATCGTGCTAAGCAAAGCTTATCTTTCAGTATAGCACCAGGTGGACAAAACGCAGTTCTAATTGATTATTCTGGCCATTTTCCTGATGCATTTAAGAATATAGATTTGGTGCCAGAAGTAGATTTTAATTTTCCTGAGTATGAGAATTATTTTGGATTAGGGGGAAATACAACTAATCCACTGCGTGAGAGAGAGTTCCATTGGGTAAGGATGAGAAACATAGATATCAATCCGTTGATTCGATTGGATTTCGGAAAATCTTGTCAGATAGATTTTGGCCCAACTTATAGGTATCGCAATATAATTTTTACTGATGGTCGAGTGACAGATGTGGAAAACATTTTTTTTACAGAAGACGCATTAGATGCTCGGAATTACTTAGGAGGTCTTATTAATTTTAATTTAGGGTATAGTGATGACAAAGTTTTTCCCACTAACGGTTTCGGTATAACAGCCTCAGCATCACACACCTTAGAGATGCAGAGAGATGAGGCGGTTACAGATCTGAGTATAGAGTCTCATGCTTATATCCAGTTGCTAAGCAGACCTATGCTTGTGCTCGCTAATAATATAGGCTATCAAGCGACTTATGGTAATCGCCAATTCTACCAATATGCAGCTTTAGGAAATAATAGCGGATTACGGGGCTACCGTAATGAGCGTTTTCGTGGAGATGCTATGTTATATAATAACACAGACTTAAGGCTTAAGCTTCTGACCTGGAATAACAATATACTACCGATGGATGTAGGTGTTCTTGGGGGATATGATATCGGTAAGGTCTACTTTGATGACACCACAGTCAATACTTGGAAATCTAGTCAGACTATCGGTTTGTGGATGGAGATATTAGGTGCAGCAGTATTGCAACCTTATTATTCATTTAATGAAGAGCAGAATACAATCACTGTTCAGTTAGGATTTAGTTTTTAATATATTTTTACTGAATAGTAAGTGATGACCTCTGACATTGTATATTTACTATAGTATAAATACGCTTTTCACTGATTGTCTCAGCTTGCTGCTGAGATTCGATATACTTGCAACAAGAAATAAGTAATCATCGAGGGTATTTTCTTTAATTTAATATCAAAGACAAGTGACCTTACTCGATAAGTGGATGTAGCTCTTTTCCATAATAAATAAGACGAATTTGCAATCGACAAGATGATGACTAATTCTGTTTTTTCTACAATGAATTTATTGTCCAGAAGTCAGTCAGGATTTATGCGATATCCTTATCTCCAACGTATCGTATTGACCCAAAGTTGAAGAAAGTAATTAACAGATATCGCAAACTACTTAGCTTTGGTAAATTAGCACCATATTACTTTACCGAACCAATACTACAAAAATTGCTTGTAACAATCTGTCATGTAATATTGACATTAATGATTAATTCATAGAAAGAAAACTGAAAGATTACTTTTCTATGATTATTGTTATACATTAGCTAAGTCCGCAAGTCAGTAACTTATAGGATATGTGCTAAGCTTATCAGTATGTCACATGCAGTGATCTTATTAAATTTACTTTGCTCATTTCTGCATACTTCATTAGAATTCTTACTGTATAATTTTAATTGCTATTTACTTCTTACAGGTAATTTTGGTTTTATAATTATTGAAATACTACTTCTTTAATTTTACATAATGTCTTTGACAAAAATATAATTGATGAAAATTATCGTCTTATCAGCCAATCCCAATTTGTACTCCACTAAAAGAATCATGGAAGCTGGCAAAAATAAAAAACACGAAATGGTAGTGGTAGATCATACTAAGTGTGACTTAGTTATAGAAAAGAAGAAACCATGTGTCATCTACAGAGGGGAGGAGATTCGTGGAGCTAATGGGGTGATACCTCGTATAGGAGCGTCGGTCACATTTTTCGGTACTGCTGTGGTTCGCCAGTTCGAGATGATGAAAATATTCACAGCTACAGAGTCTCAGGCGTTAGTGAGATCGAGAGATAAACTGAGAAGCTTACAGATACTCGCCAGAGCAGGATTGGATCTTCCTAAGACAGTATTTAGTAATTATTCTAAGAATGTAAGTGGTGTCGTAGACAAGGTCGGTGGTGCCCCTCTCGTCATTAAGTTACTGGAAGGAACACAAGGTCTTGGAGTTGTACTAGCTGATAATCAAAATTCGGCAGAATCTATATTGGAGGCGTTTAACGGTCTTAAGGCCCGAGTAATTGTACAAGAATTTATAAAAGAAGCTAAGGGTGCAGACCTTCGTGCTTTCATTGTAGATGGTGTCGTAGTCGGCGCTATGAAGCGGCAAGGGAAGGAAGGAGAGTTTAGGTCTAACTTGCATCGTGGTGGATCCGCTGAGATTGTACAATTGACCGATGAGGAAGAGAATGCAGCTCTAAAAGCTGCTAAGACGATGGGTTTAGGTATAGCCGGTGTGGATATATTGCAATCTGCAAGAGGTCCTCTGATCTTAGAAGTCAACTCTTCTCCAGGATTAGAGGGAATAGAAAAAGCAACCGGGAAAGATATAGCTTCGCTAATTATCAAATACGTGGAAAGAAATGCTGAATAACAATATAGAAGTCTTAGGTAAGGCGATATCTCAAGGGAAAGGATTACAGATAAATCTTGACATTGCCAAACTCCATACACGTACTAAGATCGAAGTGCCGATCATCATTGAGAGAGCTGAAAAAGAAGGTCCGACTATACTAGTTACAGGCGGCATCCACGGTGATGAGGTGAATGGGGTAGAGATCGTCAGACAGATCGTCGCCAAAGGATACAATAAACCAGAATGCGGTATGGTCATATGTATTCCTGTGGTTAATATTTTTGGATTCTTGAGTCAAAGTCGAGACTTCCCAGATGGTAGAGATTTGAATAGAGTTTTTCCTGGAACGAAAAGAGGATCGCTGGCAAGTATATTTGCTTATCATCTGATGAAAGAGATTGTTCCACTTGCTGACTATTGCCTTGATTTCCATACTGGTGCTGCTAACAGATTTAATGCGGCACAAGTACGTGTCTCTCACGGTGATGAGGAAAGTTTAGAATTGGCTAGAATATTTGGAGCTCCTTTCATCATTCAGTCTAAGCAGAGACAGAAATCTTACAGAGAATCAGCCATAAAGTTAGGTAAGAAAGTATTGCTCTATGAAGGAGGTAAATCTCTGGATTTCAATGATACCATTACGGAGATCGGAGTAAGAGGAGCCCTTAATGTGATGTCCCATTTAGGAATAAGAAATTTTGACAAAGAACTGGAGGAATATCAAAAACATCATGAGATTAATAGGCCCAATGTAATCGAGAAGTCTAAATGGGTACGAGCAAGATATTCAGGTATGTTTCGAAGTCACGCAATATTAGGCAAGCTATATGATAAGGGAGAAGTTATAGGTAGTATATCTGATCCTTTTGGTTACTTTGAGAAAGAGATCAAAGCACCAAATAAAGGATATATTTTTTGTCTTAACCATGCACCTATTGTTAATAGAGGTGATGCTGTTTTTCATATTTCTATTGAACCATAAAACGATAATTTTATTTATTGGAATGTATAATAATTAAGAACTTGAAATATGATAAATTAAAGATAATAGGTCGTGAGGAATGGTGCACATTCTCTGATCTTGAGATACCAGCAATCTTAGCAAGGATTGACTCTGGAGCTAAGACCTCATCTATACAAGCTACTGAAATTGAATTAGTGGAAACCAATGGAGAGAAGTGGGTTAAGTTTGTGGTGCATCCCATTCAGAAAAATATAGATATAAGAATACACTGCAAAGCTAAGTTAGTCGATACGAGATCTATCAAAGGATCGTTCGGAATATCAGAAGATCGCTTTATCATTAAGACAGCGATAACCATAGGAGAAGAAACTTTCGAAATAGAATTTTCGCTGGCCAATAGAAATACAATGGAATTCAGAATGCTACTCGGTCGAGAAGCGATTAAAGGTCGCTATCTTATCAATCCTGCAGAGAGATATGTCCAAAAACGCTACACGAAAAAGCAAATCTTAAAGCTATATCAAGTGTAGTCCTTGCCATTTCACTTGCAAGTTAATCTTATGTATTAATAATTTTATACAATGGTTCGATTATATATGTGACAATATAAATTAAGAAAAAGTAAATGCGTAAGTTGGCATGACCGACCTGTAATCAAGCTCTAAACATGTTTACATAGCACGTATTTACGATTGGGAAAATGGTGATTAATTCTCTATTATCCAAAATGAATTTATTGTCCAAAAGTCATTTAGAATTATTTTAGATTTTATTCTATATATCTATGTCCGCGAAGTCGTAATAATTTCTTAAGATGTCTCGCGAGGGAAATCGTAACTACGAGGGTTGATGTTATCAATATGAGAAAGATTTCGATAGGTTATCAGTCAATGTAAATAGTAAAGCAACACAGAAGTAGTGATGTGGTAATTGGTTTTGATTCATCATTAATAAAAAAAAGTGGTAAGCATAGCTATGATTAAAGATACTTATATTCGGGATGTCAAGGTGTAGTAGGGGATTGGAGTATTATAGTTTTGTAGTATTGGGGGTATATCAGCATTCAGCTTATGTCTCAGATATAAAAACAGAAATGCATAATAGAAATATGATTAATAGAATATAATCAATGTATCGTAATAATCGAAAGTCGATGAAAGTAAACAATAGATATCTTAAACTGCTTAACTTTGGTATAGTAGCGGCTAAATCCATTACCGAAGCATTGTTAGAAAATAGTGAGAATATAAGAAATATTTACTCCTAATATTACTCTACTAAAAGTATCAGTGCTTCTAATTTATTTATAATATTTGTGCTTAGATTATTATGATAGATAATATGTGAATTTTTTTTAAAATTCAACAAACAACATTTTTTATGAAATACATTCTTCTTTTATTTTTTAGTACATATATCGGTTACATTGCCGCTCAGAATTTTTATGATCTGGAGACTATAGAAAAAATAGAAATTACATTCGCAGAAAGTAACTGGGATGCATTATTAGATGCTGAGAAAGCTGGGGACGAAAACTACATACTGGCTCAGAGTGTAATAATCAATGGCGAGGTTTTCGATAGTGTCGGTGTCAAGTATAAAGGCAACAGTACATACAGAAGCAATCAAACAAAGAATCCTTTCCATATAGAACTGGATACTTACAAAGATCAAGATTACCAAGGCTATAAAGATATCAAGCTAAGCAATGTAGCTAAGGACCCCTCATTTCTCAGAGAAGTATTATCCTACCATATCATTAATAAGTATATGGATTCTCCATTGTGTAATTATGCTAATGTATATGTCAATGGTGACCTCATCGGACTCTACAGTAATGCAGAAGCGATCTCTAAGACATTCATTAATGGTCGATTTAATTCTAAAGCTAATACATTTGTCAAATGTAATCCACCAGAAGGAGCAGGTCCTGGAGGTGGCGATTATCCTAATCTAGAATATCTCGGAGAGGACAGCACAAGGTACTATAACGCCTATGAGCTAAAGTCTGATTTTGGTTGGGATGAGTTAATAGATCTATGTGATACACTTGCTAATTTTAGCGATGAAGTAGAGGAGATACTAGACGTAGATAGAGCCCTCTGGATGTTGGCATTGAATAATGCAATGGTTAATCTGGATAGCTATATAGGAGGATTTACTCAGAATTATTATTTATATAGAGATGATAACGGAAGATTTGTACCTGTCATATGGGATTTGAATGAGTCATTTGGAAGATTTACCTTGACTGGATCAGGTGTTATCAATACGACAGCTCAGAAACAGCAGATGAGTCCATTCCTCCAAGAGAATGATTCTAACTTTCCTCTCATTCAGAATCTACTGAGTAATCCGACATATAGACGTATGTATTCAGCTCATTACAAAACTATCTTACTAGAGAATTTTGATAATGGAGTCTATGCAGAAGTAGGAGAGACCCTACAAGAGTTAATAGATATGTCTGTACAAGAGGATGAAAATAAGTTTTTCACTTATAATAACTTCATAGATAATCTTAATTCTGATGTGGGTGGCGGTGGAGGTCCAGGAGGTGGAACGACTGTAGGTATCACTAATCTAATGGATGGGAGAACGGATTATATTTTAGCCCTTACTCACTTTGCTACTATAGAACCGACCATTACAGAAGTAGATTTTTCTACTGATTCACCTATAGTTAATGAGTCAGTTACAGTATATGCTACTGTAGTCGATGCTGAGTCAGTATTTCTTGGTTATAGAAGTGATGAGTACGGCAGATTTTCCAGACTAATGATGGCAGATGACGGTGTACAAGATGACGGCATCGCTGATAATAATGTGTATGGGGTAAGCATTCCTATCGAGAGAGTGACAACGCAATTCTATGTCTATGGAGAAAATGATAACATAGGTAAGTTCTCCCCTGAGAGAGCTGAACATGAGTTCCATACGATCAGTGCTTCAGTAGCAAGTTCTGGGATAGAGCATCTTGTGATTAATGAATTCATGGCCTCTAATGATACGACCGCTATGGACCAGGACGGGGAATTTGATGATTGGATAGAGTTATATAATACAGGAAGTGAGAGCATCGATTTAGAAGGTATTTCTTTATCAGATGATTTGGAAGATTTGACACAATGGTCATTTCCTGCGGGAACTACCATAGAACCAGGTGAGTACGTTATCGTATGGGCAGATGGCGATACGGATCAGCTTGGATTACATGCTGACTTTAAGTTATCTTCTTCTGGAGAGTCTATATTTTTAGTTGATACGGCAAGTGGAATAATAGATGAGGTAACATATACAGATCAGGTGACAGACGTATCATTCGGTAGATTTCCTAATGGCACGGGAGATTTTCAGTCTATGACCCCGACATTTAATGCAGAGAATACATTTTCTAACGAGTGTAATAATAATGGTGGAGATGCAGATAACGATGGTGTATGTGCTGATGTAGATTGTGATGATAACGATGGAAGTGTAGGGGCACAGCAAGCTGATGGAACTGCATGTGATGATAATGACCCATCCACAGAGAATGATGCTATACAAGCTGATGGCTGTACGTGCATCGGCACAGCGATAGAGATGAGTAATGTGGTTATTAATGAATTCATGGCTTCTAATGGAAGCACTGCGGTAGACCAAGATGGTGAGAGCGATGACTGGATAGAGTTATATAATAATGGGACAGGAATTATAGATCTCAGTGGATTCTTCATCACGGATGATGAGAGTGACTTATCTAAGTGGCAATTTCCTATGGGGACTACCATCGATGCAGGGGGCTATCTCATCATTTGGGCTGATGGAGATTTAGACCAGATGGGTCTACATGCTGATTTTAAATTATCAGCTTCTGGAGAATCGGTTATTCTTGTAGATGCAGACACTATGGTCATAGACGCAGTGAATTATCCAGAGCAGAATACTGATATTGCATACGGTAGATTCCCTAATGGGATAGGTGACTTCCAATATATATCACCAACATTCGGTGCAGAGAATTCTAATGATATCGATTGCTCTAATAATGGAGGCGATATCGATAATGATGGTGTATGTGCTGATGTAGATTGTGATGACAATGATCCAGAAATAGGTGGACCTCAGGCAGAAGGTACGGCATGTGATGATAATAATGCGGCTACAGAAAATGATAGCATACAATCTGACGGATGTACATGTATGGGAACTACAATTATGACGAGTGATGTGGTGATTAATGAATTCATGGCATCTAATGACTCGACTGTAGTGGACCAAGATGGAGAGGCTGATGATTGGATAGAATTATATAATAACGGTAGTCAGAGCATCAATCTGGAAGGATATTTTCTGACAGATGACGAAGATGATTTAGCAAAGTGGCAGTTTCCGACCGGTAGCACTATAGATGCAGATGGATATTTAATAATTTGGGCTGATGAGGATTTAGATCAGATGGGTTTGCATGCAGACTTTAAGCTTTCATCTGGAGGAGAGTCCGTGTTATTAGTTAGTCCTGACACGGTAATTATCGATGCCATCAGTTACACTGATCAAGAAACGGATATTTCGTTTGGACGATTTCCTAATGGCACAGGGGACTTTCAGATGATGCCACCTACTTTTAATGCACAGAACAGTATTCTGTCATTTGTGTCTGATATTGATTATTCCAGTCACTTTTATTTATATCCTAACCCAGCTTATGATCTTGTAACAATAGACGCTGATGTAGAATTAAGAGTCATTTCTATCTATGATGTTAATGGGATGAAAATATCCGAAACCTATCCTAACAAGATGATAAGTCAAGTAGACATTAATCATCTAATCAGCGGTATATATATTATGCAAGCACTCACAACCAATAATCAGGTGATGACCACAAAGCTTATGATACAAAAGTAGGCTTACGCCACTACATACAAAACAACAAGAATAGGAAGTCAATTAATGGTCGGCTTCCTATTTTTTTTATCCACCATTTTTGTAATAGTATCTGATCCTTAGTTATCTAAAGGCAGCAGACAAACGAGTAAATCAACAAAATTCGTGAAATAAGCAAGAATTAATCAAATATTGCCAGTTCTTGAAAGCAAAAAGTGTAAACAGGCACACTGCTTTTATGCCTCCTACAATCCTTTCCTACCCACGATCCAGAATTTATCCTAACATATTTTAGAATTATAGGAAAGTATAATATATTTGTCATTTATTGACAAGTAAATATTTACAATATGAATTCTTCTTTCGGTGAATATATTAGAGTACTTAGAAACTCCAAAGGACTTACTCTTACTCAACTTGGAGCAAAATTAGATTTGGACTCAGCGAATTTGAGTAAAATTGAAAATGGTATAAGAGAGTTTGATGAAAAAAGGCTTTCCAAATTATCCAACGTTTTTCAAATTGATTTTGAAGAGTTAAAAACTGAATTCTTTAGTGATGCGTTTGCAAAAAAACTTTACAAAAACAATTGTTCTAATGAAGTTTTAACTGTCGCTGAAGAAAAATTTAATTATTTAAAAAGTAAAGAGTTAATTAAAGAATAAGAGAAAATGAATAAAACTCTAAAAGCAATAGATCTGTTCTCTGGTTGTGGTGGTTTTTCATATGGATTTCAACAAGCTGGATTTCATGTTATATTAGGTGTAGACAATACTGATATCGCATTGAAAACTTTCAAACTGAATCATGACGATTCTTCAACAATGGAGCTTGACCTTCATCTTGATAAATCAATAGATAAAATTGTTAAAACAATTAAAGCCCATGATATTGATGTAATAATAGCGGGTCCACCTTGTCAAGGTTTTTCATTGACTGGTTCTCGAAAAGTTAATGACGAAAGAAATAGCTTGTTTCAAGCAGTCTTCAAATTAGCAAAACGAATTGAGCCCAAAGCAATAATAATTGAAAATGTACCGGGACTTCTTAGATTATATCAAGGAAAAGCAGCCAAACAGATTGAGAATGAATGTAAAAAACTAAACTATACATGTAATTCAAAACTACTTTTTGCTCCTGATTATGGTGTTCCTCAAATCAGGAAAAGAGTATTCTTTGTAGCACTAAAAGAAGACCATGGGAACTTTGAATTTCCCAAACCAATATTTGACAAGGAGAACTATATCTGTTGTGCTGATGCAATTGATGATTTACCTGATCTTGTTTTTGATCTTGGAGAAGAAGAGTCTAATTATGATAAGAAAGCTTTAAGTAATTATCAGAAGCAAATGAGGAATGGGAACAATTCATTAAGAAATCACATTGGCACAAAACATACTGAACATGTAATAAATGTTATTTCGCAAGTACCTGAAGGAGGAAATCATAAAGACTTGCCACCTGGTGTAGGTGATTCAAGAAAATTTAATGAAGCTTGGACTCGATACCATAGTCAAAAACCTTCAAAAACAATAGACACAGGTCATCGTAATCACTTTCACTACAAATGGAATAGAGTTCCAAGCGTAAGAGAAAATGCAAGACTACAATCTTTTCCAGATGAGTTTATTTTCTTAGGCACCAAAACACAACAATATAGACAAGTAGGGAATGCTGTTCCTCCTCTTTTAGGAAAAATTCTTGCAGAACAATTAAAAAAGTATCTGGAATGAAGTTAAATGTAATTGATCTTTTCGCTGGGTGTGGTGGCTTAACTGATGGTTTTATGCAAACTAAAAAGTATGAGTCATTGGCTGTAGTTGACTGGGTATATCCAGCACTAAACACCTTAAAAAAAAGGCTATGTGAAAAATGGGAATACAGTATCGATTCCAATAAATATTTACATTTTGACATCCAAAGAACTAAGGAACTTTTGAAAGGATATGAAGATGAAATATATGGGAACAGTATAGGCCTAATTGATATTGTCGACAATCGTAAAGTTGATCTTGTTGTTGGAGGTCCTCCTTGTCAAGCCTATTCTATGGCAGGTAGAGTCAGAGATAAAAATGGAATGCAAGATGATTATAGAAATTATCTTTTTGAAAGTTATGTAGCTGTAGTTAAAGAATTTAAACCAAAAGCTTTCGTTTTTGAAAACGTAGAAGGAATTCTTTCCGCTAAGCCGGGCGGGATACCAATAATTAAAAGAATTACGAAAGCTTTTAAAGATATTGGTTATGAAATTACTGAAGAGCTTAGATCAAAAGCTCTTTTTGATACGTCCTTTTATAATGTTCCACAGAAAAGAAAAAGAGTAATATTATTCGGTATTAAAAAGGATGATTTCTCAAATCCTACTCAGACAATTGATAGTTTTTACAATTTGATGTTGAATTATAAATCTTCAAAACCTTTAAATAGTATAGGTGCATTTGAAAAGCTACCTGCTTTATATCCAGTGAAAGGCAAGAAACATTCTCATGAATTAATCGATCTAAATACAAATAGCGTCAAGAATCATATTCCGAGGAAACATAGCGAAAGAGATATTGAAATATTTAGAATGCTAGCAAATGATATCAAGTTAAAGGAATTCAAATATTTAACTTCTAAAGCTCTCATAAAACTGTACCATGAGAAGACAGGAAAATTGTCCAAATTCCATAAGTATCATGTGATACGGGAGGACAAACCAAGTAATACAATTCCAGCACACCTATATAAAGATGGTCTAAGGCATATCCATCCTGATCCTCAACAAGCAAGAACTATCACAGTTAGGGAAGCTGCAAGAATTCAAACGTTTGACGATGACTATGAATTTCTTGGTTCAAAAACTGATCAATACAAAATGATAGGAAACGCAGTTCCTCCCCAATTCGCAAGAATAATCGGTGAATGCGTTTTTAAAGTATTATCTTCAAAAGATTTTTCTTTTAATTCTAAGATAAGATTATTTGAAGAAGACCAAATAGAATATGCCTAATGCTGTACACTGAGAACTTAGAAGAAATTATATTTCAAAGACACAAAATTCATGAAACTGATGAGTTAATTATAGTTTCAGGCTATTTAGGTCCAAGGCCTGTCGCAAGATTAGAGGAACTACCTTTTAATTCTAGAGTCATCTATGGCATGTATGGATCCGAAGGAATAAGACCAAGTTTACATAATTCATTAACTGGAATACAAAACAGTGTGAATAACTTGAATATATTTTATTCTCAGTTATCAGTTCATTCAAAATGTTATGTCTGGAGAAGAGGTGGAGCTATAAGTCATGCATTAATAGGATCGGCAAATTTTTCTGTTAACGGATTAACAACACCTTTCAGAGAAGTATTAGCCGAGACTACAAGAGATACATTTCAACCTCTAAATGAATATATTCAACACGTACTCAATAATTCAATTTCTTGTCTTGAAGTTGGTACCGAAAGAGTGGCTGATACAGTTATCAATAGTCAAGAATGTCGGATGACATTAGTAGGGAGAGATGGTGAAGTTCAAAATGCAGCAGGATTAAATTGGGGCCAAAATCCAAATAATCATACAACTCCAAATGATTCATACATTCCAATAAGAGTATCCCATATTAGGGACTATCCGAACCTATTTCCGCCAAAACAAATAAATCCTTTGATTGTAGACAATAGAGGACGAATGCAAAGACATAATGATTCAGTCGAAATCATATGGGATGATGGAATAACTATGGAATGCCTTTTTGAAGGTTCCCAACCTGTTGATGGGCATATATACCCAAAACAAATAAGCTCTTTTCCAAATAAATCCCAAATGGGAGAGTATCTGCGTCAAAGGCTTGGTGTTCCAAGCGGACAACCTGTAAGAAGACATCATTTAGATAGATATGGTAGGATTGATATACATGTAAATTTAATCGGAGATGGAATATATAGATTTGATTTTTCAACATAAAATGTGCAACTCAATTACAGCAAGCTGCCGTTCTCGTTCCTGCGGGCGACAGAGAGCTTCAAGCCAATCTTCAAGATCTGAGTAATATGGAGAATACTAAATGACAAGAAGAACGCCTGTGGGCAATATTCTGTTATTATGTAATGATTCTTTCGTCAGCACTCCCGATACAGCCGATACGATGTTCACAATGGATCACGGCCGCAGATAGATTATTCATAGGTAGTTCCAGTTTCTCACCAATAATACATATTGCTTAGAGTTAGTTATATTGCATTATATAACTATTCACTCTATTGCGATATGATTATTAATGCATTGCCGTTAATGCCGAACAATTTCTAAAGTCAGTCGCTTTAGTGTCATGTAGTATCAGGAGCAATGACAAATTACCGATCACTCCATTACAATTAAACCATACAAAATTGACACTCCATCTATCAACTATAAGAAAGTATAATACGCTCGTAACACGAGCTGTTATGATATTTCTTGTATTGGGTACATGTCATTCCTGGTCTGCCGCCCAAGGATACAAAAGTAGTACGCCAGAGGTTGTCGTACATTCTAATATCGTGTTGGATGCCTACACTGTAACTAGCATAATCAGTAATGCTGACGCCAACTCAAAGGATCAGGTCTTAATAATATTAGGATTTGACCTGAGAGATACGACGGATAAGTTAATGATTCTGGACTATACCACTCGACTTAATAAGACCTATAAAAAATGCTACATTACACCATCTCCAGAGCTATGGAATCGAGTCAATGCAGCAGGTATCAAAATGCTAGATGACCTATTCGATGATGAGACTACTGTGGATATGCTATTACCTGATAATGCGTGTGGCGAGTTAGAATTTAAAGATATATCGGATGATCTTGTCATCGCCATAATGGACTCTAACTGGTACCTCCAAAACTGGAATAAAGATCGATACATTAACAAAGGATGTTATATCAAAGATCGTCATAGATTCTGGATGCATTTCAATGATGAGTTATCAGGGGAAAAAGACAAGACGGTTCTACTATTGACTTATCACAGCCCTATTAATTATGATAAGAGTGGTGGTTATGTTCCCCTGATCAAAAATATATTACCACTCCCACTGTTATCCAATTATATACAGAAAGCTAAGAGTTATACTAAAGGAATTAAGTATGCGACTCACCCCACTTATAGAGAATATGCGGGGGGTATCAATGCAGCCCTTAACACAGAAATTAATATTATCTCTATTGCGGCCTCAGGTAAGTACCAGATGTATTATAAGAAGCGAGACAATCATTATATCAATGTAGACTCTGGAGATGCCGATGGTGAGTTTATACAGAAGCGATTAGTAGATTGGTCGTCAGCAACGAAGGCTACCCTTAAGTTGACTAAGCGTATAGATGGCATGAGTGCTAACTGGAGAAATACAGATGGCTCCGAGACGCTCCATGAAATATTTATTCCCTATGATATGAAGGTGGCAGACATGACGAATGCGTCATCTTATGAATTGCAAGATACTGTTACAAGTCCCATATTAGACAATAGTCAGTTTAAGAATCTAAATGGTTTTTTCTTTGGAAATTTAAACACCAAATTATACAGAAAGGAAGTACGAGTACCCACATTTAATTTAAGAAATGAAGAGGGCTTCAAGTATCAACCAAAAAAAATTGGTGGAGGAATGCAAACTATTTCTATAAGATTAGAAGACCAGAACGAACAAGAGTTTGTCCTAAGATCTCTAAAGAAAGTCCCTGACAAATTAATTCCTCCACCATTCGATATAGATGCAATTAAGTATTTGGTATCATACTTTTTTACTGGCGCTAATCCATATGCATTTCTCGTAAGTGCTCATCTGGAAAAAAAACTTAATCTCAATAGTCTCAATTCAAAACTGTATTATCTACCGAAGCAAAGTTCTCTAGAACCATATAATGATGAGATCGGTGATCAGCTGGTTTTATTTAAGCAACGTGCAGATGGTGATAATTCAGATAACAAGTACTTCAGTTATTCAGAAGATGTAATCAGTACGACAGACTTGATCGATGATTATTGGGAGAACAAAGCTACCATAGATGCGAAGCAATTCCTCAAGTGCCGCTTGCTAGATATCTACATTAATGACTGGGACAGACACGAGGATCAGTGGAGATGGGCATTAATAGAAAACGATTCTACAGCTACAGAACTCTACCAAGCAATTCCAAGAGATAGAGATCAGGCACTATCTCGATATGATGGAATGTTTCTTTCTCTCGTTTCCTACTATTCGCCGTATTCATTTCCAGCCACTTCTTTTTCCAAAAAAATAAGAAAGAAAGACGTAAGAAGAAATCATTACGTGGCTTCTTTCTTAGATAATTTAGTACTGAGCCAATTAGATAAAGAGCAATGGCAGTCTATCGCCAAGGAGTTCGCTGAGCAACTCACTGACGAAGACGTTAATGAAAGTTTTGCATCTATTCCTACAGAGCTCAGGAAGGATTACCAAAGAGATGCAGAAGTCTTACTAAATAGGAAAAAAGACCTGCTGACTACCAGTGATTTCCTTTTTCGTTTGGTTAATGAGCATCTCTTAATATTATGCTCTGAGGAGAAGGATAGTGTAAGTGTCGTTACGACTAGTGGACATACAAGGATAGAAGTATATAGTGAGAATAAAGATGGTCAAGTCATAAAATATGAACGTACCATAAGGGAAGGTAATGTCAAGGATATATGGATATATGCATTAGAAGGTGACGACATCATAGAGGTAGCAGGAGAGAAGATACCTATGCAGATTAGATATGTGCCAGGATATGGCGATGATGTGTATCGTATAGATGAAAAGAGCAAATCCAGAGTGAAAATATATGAAGTCCTCGATCGTGAGAATGGAAATTCATCTAATTCTAACGTCACTGTGACGGATCGAAATGCTCTTAAATCAATCAATAGAGAAGACTTCAGACAGAATTATGGATGGATACTTCCTGGTGTTTCTTATAATTCTGATGATAGAGTATTACTTGGTGCTCAGATTAGAAGAAACACTTTTGGATTCAAATCACAGACTCGCCATAACTTTAATGTTAGCTATGCGACAGCTAGAGGAACTTCTACTTTCGAGTATAGTATGCTAAAGCAAAACGAATTAAGACCTAATGATATATTTGTCAATTTAGGATACTATGGTCCTCGATATGAAGCTAATTATTTTGGATTAGGGAATGACAGACGTATCAATGTAGACATAGACGAATCCTTCTATTTTCTCAGAAAAAAATTGGCCTATGCTTTAGGTGGATTAAGTAGGACATATATGAATGGCGGCATGATCAGCGCAGGTGTAGGCGCTCAGAGAATTAAGCTAGATCTGATCGGTAACAGGTTCGTTGATTTGGATGATCAGGTGGATATAAGTTCATTTGACAATCATTATTTCGCTCATGCACAATTAGCCTATAGATTTACGAATTACGACAATTTGCTGATTCCACATAATGGGATATCATTTGAAGTAATAAGTAATGGCGGTAAGAGTCTGTCAGATAATTCTAAGGATTATATAAAGGTAGAATCGAGTATTACTTTTATGTCTAGACTGATTCCTAGTGAGAGAGTAGTGGTGGGGTCTAAGTTTGGAGGAGGTCACCTCATAGGTGATGATCCTTATATATATAATCTACTCTCTATCGGTGGTAACGAGAGCCTTAGAGGATACAGGAGAGATCGATATAGAGGGAACAGTTATTTTTTCAATAAGAACAATGCTCACTTCTACTTGTTAAAAAAGACAGAAGATAATGGCAGGTTACATAGCATGGGTGTCTCTGCTTACTTTGATCATGGTAGGGTATGGCAGAAAGAAGTGCAAAGCAACTTGTGGCACTACTCATACGGTGTCGGTGTTTTCTTTAATCCATTAGATGTCGTCGTCTTATCTTTTGCATATAATATTTCTCCAGAAGAGGCCAGAGTGAGCTTTCGATTAGGATGGCAATTATAGTTTTTTTTTATTTAGTGATAAATTCAACAGAGAACATCTCATGATAGAGAATATCAATTTACTTCAGAATCAGCTACAGGCTCAGGATCTTACGGATCTTCATGATGCAGTCGATAGTTTTTTTGATAATCCAGAGCTTAAATCAAAAAAAGGAAATTATGAAGCCCTTTTAGTAAAGTTGATTAATTGGACTAAAAAGATAGGACAAAAAGATGGATACAGTGAGCAAGATATTCTGATAGCCAAGATGGTCGTCACGAGCTACATCTTCAGATTTTACATCAATGATATTATTCCTAATAGAGTAGAATCATTTGATATAAGTAAAGCGATCAAGTATAACCCACAGAATGCAAATTTCTTAAACGAACAACTCAAGATTGTCGATAGTAGGCATCGATCTACTGTCAATTATATTAGACTGGCTACAGACATAATTTTTGGCTTTAAGCTGAGTAAGGAGTTTTACGAATACTTAGAAAAGAGTTACAAAGAATCCGACATCGTAAGTTCGGATAGCAATGATCGATTAGATATATTGGAATATCATTATGAGACGTTAAGAAAGTTTAAGTTTAACTCGGTGACACCTAAGAAAAAATGGAAACTCAAAAAATTTAAGGTTGCCAAAAAGCTGAAAAAATTCATCGGAAAAGAGAAAAATTCTGCTTCACTTAATTCTAATAAGCGGGCGATGACAGTTATTAAGACAACCTCACGTAATCAGGTGGACTTAATTAATATTGCAGATAAGAAAGCGGGTATTATGATCACTGTTAATTCGATACTACTATCTTTGATGATACCCATATTCGCAAGTTACATCTTCGATATGTCCTCTTATATCATACCTATGTTTATATTACTGATGACTAGTACTATTACGGTTGTGCTTGCCACACTAGCTACAAAGCCACTTAATGTAGATGACCTGCAGAAATCGGATCTGGAAGATGGATCGAGGAGTCTGTTTTATTTCGATAACTTTAAGGACTTAAGTAAGGAAGAGTTTGTAACTGCAGCTAATGATCTTATCGTGAAAAGCTCCTACTTCAACAAATCTATTTTTTCAGATATCTACGATTCAGGAAGAATCTTAAGCGCTAAGTATAAGCGATTAAGATGGTGCTACTCAGTATTTGCAATAGGTATTATTCTAACAGTTATAACATTTATTAGTTGCGTTCTTTATTTTGATATGTAGTAGTGGGCTTATCAGACCTATGGATGAGGGTATCTGACTTTAGTGTGTCTGTATCGAAGATTTGTTCTATGAGTGATGTTATCTTTACCTCGTCGAGGATAGAATCTTGTCTATTAAAAATCTGAATATTTGCCTTAGTAGATTTCGCTTCATTACTAATATAGAGATTGCCCTTGCTGTCAAAAGATATGCCCTCAGGTTGTCCAAATAATTTCTTACTTAGAAGTTGTATATACTGCACACGACCTTTCTCATCGATCACAACAAGTAACTTGCCTCTACTAGATAGGATATAGAAAAAGTCCGTGTAAGGATCTTGTGCTATCCCGGATGGCGCAAATTGCTTAATTCGTGCATCTAAAGTTAAGTTAACAAAGAAGTGATCTACTGTATTAATTGTCTCTAAGGAATCTACCGCATTTGTTATGTCAATGGTAAACATGGCATCATCGCTAATTTCATTATTTTCAAGGTCAAATTTGTATATTTTGATATTACCTTTTTTAGTTTCTGACTTACTGGCCATTAATAGAGCGTTACCTTTCTCATAGTAATACAATCCTTCGATGTCATTTTTTTTCTTTAAGACTGTGTTGTATTCATTAATCTTTTCTTCTGTTGTCAGATTTATGATTTTTATATTTCCATTACTTTCAGTGATATACATTAAGCCCTTTCCATAGCTTAGACCTTCATAGTCATCATTCTTCCCGAAGTCTATTGATTGGACTATTTTTCCCAGAGTATCTAAGCTGAATAAAAGTGCCTTCTCATCATTGATGCACCACAATTGGTCCATGTCATCATGAGTCAGACCAGATATCTCCTTAAGCTTTTTTCCAAGTTCTAATGTCTTACTGGGATAGTTTAAGTTAAATGGAAAATTATATTTCTCTACGTGTAAGGCTGGTGATTTAGATCTCTGCTTGCAGGCGGTAGCGAGTATCATAATCAGCATAAAAAAATATAAAATTGATTTCATATGATTAGCTTTAGCTAATGTTGAATTTAAAAAAAAATTATGAGAGACAATTACAAAACTACATTAGATACATCATGATGTACCAACTTGCCTTAAGCTGATTTTGTTCTAATGATTTCTTCTACAATATTTGGATTAAGTAGCGTAGATATATCTCCCATATTGCTTGTGTCATCAGAAGCGATTTTTCTCAATATTCGACGCATGATTTTCCCAGATCGAGTCTTAGGTAGTCCATTGACGAATTGTATCTGATCTGGCTTAGCGATAGGTCCTATTTCTTTAGTGACGACATCTCTGATTTCTTTTTTGAAAATATCGTTCGGCTCTTTGTCTTGATAGATGACATAGGCATAGATACCTTGACCTTTTATTTTATGTGGGTATCCTACTACTGCTGATTCTACCACATTAGGATGTTCGTTGATCGCATTTTCTACTTCGGCTGTTCCCATACGGTGACCAGATACATTCATTACATCATCGACCCTGCCGATAACTCTGATGCGTCCATCCTCATCACGACGTGCTCCGTCACCTGTAAAGTACATGCCTGGATAAGCTGAGAAATATACGTTTTTACATCTATCATGATCTCCATAAGTTGTCCGTATCATCGATGGCCAAGGAAATTTAATACACAATAGACCTTCAGTATTATTCTCTGATAGCTCCTTCCCTTCTTTATCTACAAGTACGGCTTGGATGCCAGGTAGTGGATACGAAGCATAGGTGGGCTTGATATCTGTAATGCCAGGTAGTGGTGATATCATAATGCCGCCTGTCTCTGTCTGCCACCATGTATCCACGATTGCGGCCTTGCCATTGCCTATGTGCTTATCATACCAATGCCAAGCTTCTTCATTGATAGGTTCTCCTACTGAGCCTAATACACGTAGCGATGATAAGTCATACTTTTCTGGCCATTGATCTCCGCATGCCATTAGTGCACGTATTGCTGTAGGCGCTGTGTAGAATTGATTGACTTTATGTTTTTCGCATATTTGCCAGAATCTTCCAGCATCAGGATACGTAGGAATTCCCTCGTACATAATCGTAATTGCACCACACAGCAACGGACCGTATATTATGTAAGAGTGACCTGTTATCCATCCTATATCGGCAGTACACCAGTAGATATCTTTTTCTTTATACTGAAATACATTCTGGAATGTATAGCTCGTATAGACCATATACCCACCGCAAGTATGTACCACACCTTTTGGTTTGCCTGTAGACCCGGAAGTATATAGGATGAATAGTAAGTCTTCGCTGTCCATTTCTTCTGCTGCACAATAAGGTGATTGTTCTGTAAATATCTCTGACCACTTAATATCTATATCATCACTCCAGTTAATGTCATCACCTGTATTCTCATGCATGACGACATGCTGTATACTGTTGCAGGAGATATCCATCGCTTCATCTACAACTTTCTTTACTGGTATTTTTTTACCACCTCTTTGATTATAGTCACTGCATATTATCATTTTGGCTTGTGCATCATCCACTCGGTCAGCCAGTGCCTGAGCTGAAAAGCCAGCAAATACGACTGAATGTACAGCGCCTATCCGAGCACAAGCCAGTACACCTATGGCCAGCTCTGGAACCATTGGCATATAGAAGATTACTCGATCCCCTTTTTCTATTCCGAGTTCTTTCAGTCCATTAGCACATCGACAGACCTCTTGTAATAATTCGGAGTAAGTATATTTTTTAGCTTTAGATTTAGGATCATTGGCTTCCCAGATAATAGCGGTCTGATCACCTCGTGTGGGTATGTGTCTATCCAAGCAATTATATGTAATATTTGTCTTGCCATCCAGAAACCACTTGACATCTGGTCCTTCAAAATCCCACTTAAGTATTTCTTTATATGGCTCGAACCAAATGAAACTATCTGCTTGCTCTTTCCAGAATTTTTCAGGATCATCTACACTTCGTTGATAGGTTTCTTTATAATCTTGGAGAGAATTTATCTGAGTCGTCATGATTTATATTTCGATATTGTAAATTAGCAAGTATTGAATTTTTATCATAATAAATGTCTCTCTTATACCATTTAAATTATAATATTTCCGACATTCTAATGTTTAAATGGTATTAATAACATAACATTTACTAACATCATAAAAAAACGCAATGTGTGAGCACTTATTTTAGAAGATAGTATGTCATACATCGTTGGCATTAGGCAGGTTGTCAAAAGGACAGTTGATCAGTAAGGTGTTTTTTAATGATTTTTGTGATTGATGGCGATATGTTTTTTTGCCATTTCCATGTCTTCAGGAGTATTGACGCTTTGCAGTTTATAAGGTTCTTTTATATTTAGTTTTTTTACAGAAGCTTGTCTTAATAATCTGGATAGTGAATACGATCCATTGTGAGTTGCAGTTATCATATCGTCGAATAATTTTGGTTCATAGATACTTATTAGAGGCTCAGGATAGGTGTAAGAACCATCCTCTGATTGCTGCCAATAACTTGTAGAATCCAAGTCTCCATTTCTCTGATCTATCAGATGACTGATTGTCTCCTTGTCTATGTACGGCATATCACAAGCCATCAATAACCAAGCTACAGTAGGATGTAATTCCATGGCTGATAACAAACCTGACATAGGACCGATATTATCGTATGTGTCGCAAATGATTGGATAATCAGGATTAGGAATACCTTTCTGAGATTTACGATAAGAGAGAAAAGTCTTATCACAAAACTCGCTAATTAGATCAGCAGTATGGATACTATGTGGCTTACCATGATAACAGATGTTTGATTTTTCATTGCCCATACGGCTACTGTAGCCACCTGATAGAACGAGTCCGTAGATTAATGAATTATCTGTCATTTATACCAAAAACTTTTTCCTAACTATACTGCTGTAGAGGTAACTGAGTCAGTCGATTTCCTGTCAGCCTCCTAACAGCATTACCGATTGCAGCTCCGATGGGACCCATTGGAGGTTCTCCAACTGGCCCTGGAAAATCTGCACCTTCTATGAGCACGATGTCGATTTCTCTTGGCGAATTTTTCATGAGAGCCATCCTGTACGAACCATAATTAACAGGGTAGAGCTTATTGTTTCTTAAGTCCATTTTTTCATACATCGATGCACTGATACCCATACAGACGCAGCCTTCTATTTGAGCTTTCACCTGGTCAGGATTCACAGCGATACCGCAGTCAAATGCTACAGTTACTTTATGTATAATAATTTCTTCTCCTTCCATGGATACTTCTACCACATGTGCACAAGGCGATCCAGTATCGATGGTCGAAGCGAAACCCATAGCCTTTCCGTTAGTTATCTCATCAGTATACCCTGCTTTTTCTGCGCAAGCCTTGATGACATTTTTAGTTCTGATGCTATAGGATGTCTTATCTGAGATGGCATCCAATCTCATCTGTATGGGATCTTGTCCAGTCTGTATAGCTAACTCATCCATGAAGCTCTCTATCGCAAATGCGTTAGCTAATAATCCTAAGCTCCTCCAGAAGCTGGTTGCAAATGGTAGATCTACATGATAGTAAGTAGAACGATGTGGAAGCAGATCATACATAATAGAACCACCACGTATAGATCCGATATCGGCTCTGACGATAGATTCTATACCTGGATCTAATGCAGAATTAAACATGGTATCGCCGCTTACAAACTGATGTTCCATACCTAAGATTTTCTTGCCACTGACTTTAGCTTTCATGATATGATGCGTCGGTGGTCTGAATGTATCATTCTGGAATTCTTGTTTTCTATCATAAAACGATTTCACTGGTCTGCCAACAGATTTGGACATAATTGCCGCTTGTATGGCATTAGGTGTATGTAGCCTTCTACCAAATCCTCCTCCGAGAAAAGTCGGTATGATATTGACATCATCTTTGCTTAGTCCTAAGGCTTTGGCAACTTCATCTCGCGTTACTTTAGGGACTTGAGTGGAGATTTTGATTTCTACTTTTCCGTCGACATAATTAGCTACGGCGCCATTAGGCTCCAGTTGTGCATGGGCTCCTATTGGGGATCGGAATTCTATTTGTATGATGTCTGCTTCCTCCTCTATATCTTCTACGGGTTTCCCCGACTTTTGTATGATAGTCTTCGTGCCATTACCTACGGTAATCGCTTTTTCTACATCCTCTAAGTTCCAGAGCTGATTAGGTTCGTAATCAAAAATAACTTTAAGCCTTGCATTATTAGCTTCGACATAAGATTCTGCAATGACACCTACAAAATCTCTTTCCTTCACGACTTTTATGACGCCGGGCATATTTTCCGCTTCGGAAGTATCAAAGTTAGACATGACAGAATCTACCAATCTGGATCTTACGACTGAGGCGTACAGCATATCAGGATATTCTGCATCTATGCCAAATATAGGAGCACCGATCACCTTATCGTGCAGATCTACTCTCGGTATAGGTTTCCCTATGTGTCTGAAAGTAGATCTCTCTTTTAGAGCAGGTGTGTCTGGGATTTTCCAATCGGTGACACCCTCTACAATTTCCCCATATGAGATGGACTGGTTGCCAGAGGTAAAGGTTCCATTAGCTGCTATGAGGCTGCTGGCAGGTACCGATAATTTTTCTGCAGCTTTAGCTTGGAGCATCACTCTCATAGTCGCAGCCATCTCTCGGAGTGGTAGCCACAGACTTGCTATGGACATACTACCGCCTGTTCCCATACCGTCTATATTACCTGAGCCAGTCTCAGCATGTACCACCTCTATCTTATTCATATCTACTTCCAGTTCTTCTGCTGCAAGCTGAGCAAGTGATGTGAAGCTTCCTTGGCCCATCTCTACTTTGGAGCTGTGTAAGATGATTGTATTATCAGGGGTCACTTGGAGCCACAGTAGTGGGCTTGATGTATCGCCTTGGAATGGAAGAATTAATTTTTCTCCCACTTCGAATATCTTACGCCGTATCGTATTACGTGCAGCCCATACACCTCCAATCATTAGACCTACACCGACACCAGTATATTTGAGGAACTTCCTTCTCTTTATCCCTTTTTTGTTTTTACTTTTTGACATCTTGTTAGCTTTGGGATTTATGAATTATTGGCGTTAAGTTCTGCTGCTCTGTGTATGGCTTTTCTCATTCGGTAGTAAGTAGCACATCTGCATACGTTAATGATATTCTTATCTATATCGTCGTCTGATGGATTTGGAATTTCGGAAAGCATAGCTGCAGTTGCCATTATGAATCCTGGCTGGCAATATCCACATTGTGGCACGACTAGCTCCTTCCATGCTTGTTGTACGGGATGTAGTATTCCATTTTCAGATAGGCCCTCTATGGTTGTGATATTTTTACCTTCTGCCATCTTTACAGGATAAGAACAAGATCTAATCGCTTCTCCATTGACATGTATGGTGCAAGCACCACATGCTGCTTTGCCACAACCAAATTTTGTACCCTTGAGATCCAGCCCATCTCTGATCACCCATAGAAGAGGTGCATTACCATCGGTAACTTCTATAGATTGGGATTCCCCATTTATGGTAAATGTTACTTTCATTCTCAACTTGTTTAATTCTGTCCAGAAGGTATGGGTGCACCTGCTGCGATCCATTCCTTAACTGCAACGATAAATTCCTGCTTACTCACTGGAGGTATTTCTCTTAGAACGCCTTCGGCATCTACACCAGGTTCCCATGCCCATAGGACTAGTTCGTCTTCAGTAAGATGCTTCTCTATTTCCTTTGCATTCTTACCGCCGTTTCTTTCTGGGTCCATCATTTGTGTAGCTATTTCTATTTCTGATTTTCCTTCCCACGCCATAGATGATGGTGCTAATCCCCAGTGAGGGGCACCTGGAACGCCAGAGTAATTATTGTTTTCTTTCTGATGACATGTGTTACACGTATATCCTGCCAGACCTTGTCCCTCAGGCCCTCTCTCTACATCGAAGTAATGTAAGTGTGCATCTTCCCCTTGTCGAGGAACGTCACCTGACGGGTGGCAATTCATGCAGCGAGTGTGTGTTAGTACTGCCATTACTTTGTTGTATGATTCAGTGGGACTCTGCGGTTCTTTTGTATCTGTATCGAGTTCTCTATTGCCTGCTGTTAGATGTCCTAAAACAAGAATTCCTATAACTACGAAGAAGCTAAGGGTAAGATGTGATGATTTACTGTTTTTCATAGAGTAATATATATCTAATCAAATATGATTGTAAGATTAACACCTCAGTGATCTTTACCAGAGCTGTTTTTTGGAAATTCTTTTTTCTTAATAATAACTCTTATATCGTAATATACATATATACATGAAATTATCGTAGCGAGTATGCAATATCCAGCTCCCTGAGATTCTGTATAGATTATCCAGAATAATAAAGTTATGAATGTAATAGCAATTGTATAACCAACAATCCGTTTCAAACTGTTTTTAAGATTCCATTCTGACTCTTCCAAATATTTATTGTCTTTGCTCATGCAAGTATTATTAGGCATATGGCTGATACTTTATTTATTATCAGCTATATCCATTTACAGAATAAAGAAAATTTTTAATAAAGATATCGATCTTTCTAAGTACTAACGAAAAATCAGATTGATCAATAATCATTAAAAAGTAAAATCGCTACCTTCATTATTCATATAATATATAACATGTCAAAAACAAAGGTGGCGATTATAGGTCCAGGGAATATCGGGACAGACTTGATGATAAAAGTTATACGATTGTCTAAGAACTTAGAAATGTCTGCCATGGTAGGAATAGATCCAGAATCTGATGGATTAGCAAGAGCTAAGAGAATGGGATACGTAACCACTGCAGATGGAATCCAAGGATTGGCCAAGATGCCAGAATGGAAAGACATCAAAATCATATTTGACGCAACCTCAGCTAAGGCACATCGTTACAATTGGGAAATTATAAAAGACTTTCCAGATAAGAGAATCATAGATCTGACCCCTGCGGCTATAGGTCCATTTCTGATTCCTGCAGTTAACTTTGACAATACTCACAATGTCCGTAATGTGAATATGGTAACCTGCGGTGGTCAGGCGACAATTCCGATGGTAGCTGCCGTAAGTAGAGTGGCTAAGGTACATTATGGAGAGATCGTTGCTTCCATTGCGAGCAAATCTGCAGGTCCAGGTACACGAGCTAATATTGACGAATTTACAGAGACCACCGCCCATGCCATAGAGCAAGTAGGAGGAGCAGATAGAGGTAAGGCACTCATTATCCTTAATCCAGCTGAGCCACCTGTCATTATGAGGGATACCGTATTCACATTAAGCGAACAAGCAGATAGAGAGGCGATTAGAGAAAGTATACATTTTATGGTGAAGGAGGTGCAACAATATGTGCCAGGTTACACATTGCATCAAGAGGTACAATTCGATGATATCTCTGAAAGTACACCAGTGTATATAGAAGGACTCGGACATCGACATGGATTAAAAACAACAATATTATTGCAAGTCGTCGGGGCTGGACATTACTTACCAGAATATGCTGGCAACTTAGATATTATGACATCGGCTGCTATGAGCACCGCAGATAAACTTGCAGAAATGTCCATTGGAAATCAATAAAAAATAACCCTAATGCATAACTTATATATACAAGATGTTACCCTCAGAGATGGTATGCATCCTATCAATCATCAGTATACTAAGCAACAGATTAGAGATATCGCTGTAGCATTGGATAAGGCCAAGGTCGATGCTATAGAAATATCACATGGTGACGGAATCTCTGGAGGTAGTTTTAATTATGGATTTGGGGCTCATACCGACTGGGAATGGTTAGAAGGAATAGCAGAACTGCTCACTCATGCTAAGCTGACTACATTGCTGATACCTGGTATCGGAACGATAGATGACCTGAAGAAAGCTAAGGACTTAGGTGTAGTATCTGTACGTGTCGCGACACATGGTACTGAGGCGGATATCTCTGCTCAGCATATAGAGGCAGCTCGTAAGATGGGAATGGACGTGTCAGGATTTCTAATGATGGCTCATATGAATGATCCAATAAACTTAGCAAAGCAAGCTAAACTCATGGAAAACTATGGAGCCGCCTGTGTGTATGTAACCGACTCAGCAGGTGCTCTGATGATGGACGGAGTGAGGGACCGCATTAGTGCATTTAAGGATATTCTTAGTCCTGAGACAGAAGTTGGGATCCATTGTCACCATAATCTATCACTGGGTGTGGCTAACACAATTGTTGCTATGGAAGCGGGTGCTACTCGACTCGATGCTTCGCTTGCGGGTATGGGAGCCGGAGCTGGTAATTGCCCTTTGGAAGTGCTGATCGCAGTACTTAATAAGATGGGGGCACAGCATAATTCTGATCTTTTTCAGCTTATGGATATTGCAGATGATGTCGTAAGGCCTATCCAAGAAAGGCCGGTCCAAGTGGATCGAGAGACACTTTCTCTTGGTTACGCTGGTGTGTACTCAAGTTTTTTATTGCATTCAGAACGGGCCGCAGTTAAATATGGCTTAGACACTAGAGAGATATTACAAGAATTAGGAAAGCGTAAAATGGTTGGTGGTCAGGAGGATATGATAATAGATGTGGCTCTTGATATACTGAATAGCTAATTTTCCATCTTCATAATTATGTTGCCGAACTTTTCCTTTATTATTTTTTGCCTCCATTCTGTTTTCAGATGTTCTTGCTGATTTTGTTAGCATACATCCTGAGGTGTATTCTGAGCTTGATTTGCCTTCGGATACAGAAAAAGACATCGGGGAGAATTCAGACGAAAATGTAGAGGAGAACGATGAGAATAATCTGTCTGATTACAGACATTTGAATTCTTTATCCAATCTTAAACCACATTATTTCAGTTATGATCCTTGGCATTTATTGTTGACATTTGTAGATATCGCCCTTCCTCCACCCGACGTATTTGCATATTTGTATGAATACTTTCCAACATTTAATGTTTAGAAATATACATTCGGAATCTTCTTGTTTCTCTAATCCATCTTTTATACATTCGCAACTATTAGAAATTTCGCAATTACATTCGGTCTTATAATTTTGTCATTGATATTTCTAAAATAACGTATAATATTATTCTATACCATTTCTATTCTAGTGTTAATGTTATTACTATACCAACAGAGTTAGACGAGTAGAATAGTGACATTTCTTTTTTATAATTATTTCTCATTATGAATTTATCTGAATTAAATACTCAAACGCAAACTAAAGATTCACAATCTTCAATAACACCTTCTATTGCCATGGAATTACTCATGGAGGGAAACAAAAGATTTATGGATGGAAAGTCCGTTGCACGTGATTTACATAAGCAAGTTAGTGATACTGGCAGTGGACAATTTCCTTTCGCAACAGTACTCAGTTGTATAGATTCAAGAGTGTCCTCAGAGATCATATTTGATCAGGGCATAGGTGATATATTCAGTATCAGGATTGCAGGTAACTTTGTCAATGAGGATATTCTGGGCAGTATGGAGTTTGCTTGTAAACTTGCAGGTACCAAGGTCATCTTAATCTTAGGTCATACCAGTTGTGGAGCTGTCAAGGGTGCATGTGATCACGCCAAATTAGGAAATCTAACGGCAATGCTCAGTAAGATAACTCCTTCAGTCGATTCAGTACTAGAACCTGCTGATCAGTCAGAACGGAACTCATCTAATATATCATTTGTCAATGCTGTGGCTCAGCAAAATGTAAAAATGACTATAGAAAGAATAAAAAATGAAAGTCCAGTGCTAAACGAAATGCTCCAATCTGGAGATATAGAAATAAAAGGGGGTATGTATGATATTCATACAGGAAGAATTTCCCTTTTATAAGCACTTTTTATAGTGTAGCTTATGAGTGGCAGCCGGTAATAGTACTAGCTGTCACTTTTTTATGGACTTTCATATAATATAGTCTCATGACGTATTCTATTAATGTAACAACTTAGAGCTAGGTTAGGCATTCTTATTAATTAATATCTTAATAGTCTCTCTTTCATGAAGATAACCCTAAAAACCAAAGTCGCAGGAAATTACAAAGAGGTCATGGAGAAATTTGACCTTAATCTTTTCGAGGCACTCAAACCTCCACTTGCTGACATGGAGATTGTAGAATTTACAGGAAGCAAGAAAGGTGATAGAGTACACATCAGATTTAATGCACCTATAAAAGCGGAGTGGGTAAGTCTAATAACAGAACATGGGCATGACGAGCATCAGGCTTACTTTATAGATGAGGGTGAGGTCTTACCTTTCCCACTTAAGAAATGGAGACACAAGCATATCGTAGAGAAAATAAATGAATCGGAATCGTACATCATCGATGAGATGAGTTTTTCTGGATCTAATTGGCTGATGGATATATTCATTTATCCGGGAATATTACTCGGATTCTTACCGCGAAAAAGAATCTATAGGAAGTACTTTTCCAAGTAGCAAATTTGAACTATTTAGGGCTATTCAGAATTAATACCATTTAAACATTAGAATGTCGGAAATATTATAATAGAATTAGCTAATATCTGCGTTAAAAATACTCTCCATAGCTACCGCTATGACTGCGTTTTTTGCCTTAATCTTAACAAATTCTATTCTATAATCTTAACCGACATCTTAAAATTTAAATGGTATAAGAAGTTTTAATCCCAGAGGGATTACATTATGTTTAGCCCTGCAAGAATTGCAGAGATTAGGATATAAAGTCTGAGGGGATTTGGCGGGACAGAGTGGTGGTGCTAACCAACAAAATGACCAAAGTCATTTTGTAATGATGGAACTCCAAAAACCTTTGGAGGTGGGGTAGCTGAACAAAAATCATGACAAATCTGATAGGCACGTGCCCCCTTATAGGCTGTATTTATCCAATTACTGAGTAATGATGTAATTTATAACATTGTAATAAACTGAGTGTAAGCAGATTGAATTACTTCTGAACATCCCTATTTAGATTTCCTTAGAGTGTCACTATATCTCTGTAATTGCATGGTGATTATTCTTTTACTAAGCTCATGTGAGTTATCCATGTAATAAGAAAATTCTTCTTCCGTCATGACACCTACTATTATACCTATGATTTTATTTCTCAGTTTTATATTACTTGTGAGAAATTTCTTTAAGAAAGCATCGAGTGATATTCTATCATTAATTTCCACTTTCTGAATGGATGCAGGAAAGTGCTTTGTATGATTAAGAAGACTAAGAGTGATAGGGTGTTGTAATTTAAGAATTGGTCTTAGCGTGATATTCTGAAATGTTTCTATATCTGATGATTTATTATGATCTAAATTTAATATTGGTCTAATGGAAATTACATCTTTACTTCGTGACTGTTGATGCCTGATTGCATTGTCCTTTCGCATGTTGTAGGGTTATGATCTTCAGATGAGATACGAATGTTAGAACACTATATGTTTTTACATTTGTTATTAATACTTTAAAGCAGCAAAATTAGGAGGCAAACGTATTTTTATGGATGCCTGCTGTAGCTCTGATTACTATTTTCATAATTTTCATAATTTATGAATTTAATAATTAGGACAGAATGAATCTAAGATTTCTGTTCTCTTTTCATTACTTTTTATCTCTATGCTTCTATAGATGTCGTCACAACCTTCTTTTTTGTATCCACTTAGTATTTTAGATAATCCTCTATTAAATATGGCATCGCTGTCATTTGTATTTTTTATAAGATACTTATTGAACTCTTCTATGGCATTCTCATACTCTCCATAAGTCAGATGGATGCCACCATTAATAAAGTGATTATTAGGACTGTCTCCAGAATTAGTAATTACATTCATCTGTGACATAGCCTCATCATAATTGCCTAACGTTTTCTGTAATACAGAATAATTAATTCTTGCTTCTCTATAATCTGGATTTATATTGATGGCTTCTTTGTAATTATATATTGCTTCTGAGGGATTGTCTAATCTCTCGCTCAGCTTAGCTAGCGTAAAGTAAAAAACTGAAATATCCTCATTGAGGCTTATTGCTTTTTCTAAGTCAGATTTGGACTTGTCATAATCTCCTTGCAATTTATAAGCGATTGCTCTATTGTGATATGCTAATGGGAAATTTGGCATTTTAGCAATAGACTGAGTAAAGTAATCTATAGCTGCTGGAAGCCTGTTGTTTTTTAATTCGATAATACCTTTTAGATCATATAAGATACCAGAAATATTATCTGTCTCTTTAATAGATGCAAGGGTTTTTTCCGTATTTGTAAGATCGCTCTTGCTGAGGTAATATATGGCTTGTTCCAGCAGAGAATCTTGGTCGTGGATGTGTAATCGATCTTCGAGATATACTTTATAATATTCATTTATGACAGGCGATTTTGTATAATTCTCTGATCCTCCGTCAAAATTGTAGCTATATTTTTTTTTAGCATATACGTCAGATCGTGTCTCACTGCTGATGTACATATACGCAAATGGATTGAGGTAGTTAGCATACTGAAGATCTCTTTCTTTGTCCTCTCTTTGTCCTAAGATCTCATATGCAACGGCTCTCTTAAGATATGCGTGAGCATCAGCTGGCCTTATATCTATGTGTTCGGTAAGCCTATCTACTGCTAACTGGTAATCGCCTTGACGTATATGAAGATCAGCTTCATTTATAGCGCTTTGTTGTGCCATCATATTATCACAGACTACGAATATTGCTAAAAATGTGATTATTAAATTTATTCTCTGTTTCATAGTTTGTTATGTGATGGGTATGAATAAATAATTAAGAAGAATGTACTATAAGATAAGTTTATTTTTGATGAATTGTTCTGTTTTTAAAATTGTATTAGGAAATAATTGTTTTTTAGAAAAAAAAGCAGGGCAGTAAACGACTCTGCCCTGCTTTTATTCAAATCACAAGTGCTATTTATCGTTAAGTATAATAGGCATGTCTCCGTCTGAGATGATTACTTTAGCATTGTTAGAGGTAGACAGTTTTTCGAATGCTTCTATTGATTTAAATTGCAGCACTTTCTGATCTAAACCTTCTGATATAATTATCTGAGCATCTCTTATCCCTGCAGCTTCTATTCTTTTCACTTCTGCTTCTCTTTCTGCTTGTGTGAGAATAAATTCCATCCTTTGAGCTTGCTGTTCGGCCTCTAACTTATCTTCGATTGCGGCAGCAAGACTGTTAGGAAGTTTGATACTTTTCAGTAAGACTTCATCCACAGAGATTCCTCTTACGTCTAGGTATGATTTCATTCTCTCTTTTATAGCTTGCTCTATATCAGACCTTTGCCCAGTATGCATATCTTTAGCAAAATAGTTAGCTGATATATCTGCTACAGCTGATCTGAATATCGGAAGTATCACACTGTTCTCATAATCTACGCCGATGTCTCGTAGAAGTTGACTTGCCTCTCTTGGCTTGACTCTGTATAGGATGCTGACTTCTGAGTAGATATTAAGACCTTCTTTTGAAGGTATATTAAGACCTACTTCAAGGTTTTCTGTCTGCGTAGAGATAATTAATATTTTTGATATGAGTGGATTGTACACTCTAAGTCCTTCTGTGTAGCCCTTATCAGAAAATTTTCCGAGCTTACGTTTTACACCCACTTCACCTTGTCTAATAGTTACGCAACTTTGTAAGGTTAGCAGAGTACTTAACAGAATTAGGAATGAAATTATATTCTTGATCTTCATAATATTAGTTTTTGCTTAGGTACATGTTCTCTCTTATATCCAAGTGTTTGTTTTTGTAATGGTTATTTTATTATTGGCCTTGTCCCATAGAGTATCCTCGTTTACCATCGAATTCGTAGAGATTTTCTGATTTGATGATATCTATGTTTTCACCTATGGCTTTTCGAAAAATATTTGGTATCGTTTCTTGTGACACTAATGCACCTTTTTTATCTTCGAATCTGCACCTCCAGTGATCAGTACAGAATGTTTCTTCGAATCCATTAGGCCATACCTTGACACCACGGTTAGTAATCATTGTAAGTTCTATACCGTTGTTAAGCTTCTGCAGTGATTGTGCCAGATCATCGGGATTCTGACCGTTCCAGTCTACGAATATATCTACACCTTTAAGCACTTTTGACTTAGCTTGTTTTCTTTTGTACTTCGGTAGATTCATTTTCGATTCTGGATCATATAGGACTGGCTTTAGAGTCTGGGGATATTGTCCGATTCTCTCGATAACTGCCTCTCCGAATTCTTTAGTTCCTACAAGCTTTTTACTTACGCCATGTGTATAGATGTCTTCAGTATGTATTCCATCTTCTATTGTGCATGCCCAAGCATTTTTGATTTTCTCTGCGATTTTTTGTTGACCTATGTGGTTAAGCATCATCACTGCCGCCTTAAGAAGTCCAGAAGGATTAGCCTTATTTTGTCCAGCTATCGGAGGCGCCGACCCATGTATAGCCTCGAACATAGCACACTCTTCGCCTATGTTAGCCGATCCTGCTAATCCTACGGATCCTGATATCTGGGCTGCAATATCTGAGATCACATCACCATACAGATTAGACGTCACGATTACATCAAACATCTCAGGCGTATCCGCTAATCTTGCCGCTGCAATATCTATAATCCAGTTGTCAGATTCTATATCTGGATATTCTGCCGCAATCTCTCGGAATACTTCATGGAAAAGTCCATCAGTTTGCTTCATGATATTATCCTTCACAAAGCAGCTAACTTTTTTACGATTGTAGACTCGAGCGTACTCGAATGCATATCGTATAATCTTCTCACACCCAGGTCTGGATATAAGCTTAAGGCACTGTACAACCTCATCAGTCTGCTGATGCTCAATGCCGGCATATAGATCTTCTTCATTTTCCCTTATGATCACAACATCCATGTTAGGGTGCTTAGTTGCCACATAGGGGTCATAGCTTTTGCATGGTCTTATGTTAGAGTACAAGCCTAATGTTTTTCTTAGTGTCACATTCAGGCTTTTGTAACCACCTCCTTGTGGAGTAGTGATAGGTGCTTTTAATAATATCTTATTATTTCTAATAGATGACCAAGCCTCTTTAGTTATGCCACTGGAATTGCCCTCCATATAGACCCTTTCTCCTATCTCTACTTCTTCTAATTCTATCTGTGCATCGGCACCTTTAAGAATATTAATTACAGCATCCATAATCTCTGGTCCTATACCATCTCCTTTTGCAAAAGCGATTTTCCTTTTCATTTCTTAAAATTTATTTTCTTCGTTTTAGCTATTTAATTTTTTGAATAAAATCTTTAGATCTTAATCTTCGTAAGATATTTCGACATGACTAGTCATAACAATTCTGCGACCATTGACTCTGGCATTCGCAATAAATTCTTTGACATCTTTCTTCTCTTTTATCAATTGAGCAATACGATCTCTTGACTCTTGATCATCAATAGTATTGTCATGGATAAACTGACCTAAACGTTGGATTTTATGGAAATTAATTTTCTGATCTATTAATGAGCCTATGAGGTCAGAAGCTTCTGATGTGCTGAATTTTCCATCGATAAGTTTTACTGTTTGTGCAATCTGTGTCATTAACATAATGTCTAATTTTTTAATTGTGATTAATTATTATTTTGAATATTCTATAGTCCTGAAAACTGAAATACAACTTATAATTAAAAATGCTGGAATGGTCTGTATAAATAAATCTAAGCTATAGCTGAAAAGCATAAGCATACAAGTAGTTAATAGAGAGATCCATATGAAACCTATTATAGCAGGCTTCACGTTTGAAGTTTCTTTTTTTAATTGTCTGTGTACAGTAACCATATTAGTTGTCTCAGATATGTTTGTGTTTCTTTTTAGTTGAGCATTCATCTTTAATTATTTTTAAGTTATTACTGATGTATTACTCTACAAATATGAGTTGAATAATTATAAATTATCATTTATATTTATAATGATAACCATAAATATAATTTATGAACTATACATTAAATCAGCTTAAGATATTTCTACAAGTGGCAGAGAGTCAGAGTATTACGAAGGCTGCAGAGGAGTTGTTTTTAACACAGCCAGCAGTGTCAATTCAGCTCAAAAACTTTCAAAAACAATTTTCAATTCCACTAACAGAGGTCGTAGGAAGGCAATTATATGTCACTGATTTCGGTAATAAGATAGCTGAGGCTGCAGAAAAAATATTAAAAGAAGTCGATGCGATCACTTATGAAAGTATGACTTACGAAAAATTACTTGCAGGCAAGCTAAAGATTTCAGTTGCTTCTACTGGCAAGTACGTAATGCCTTATTTCTTGTCAGGATTTATTAATGAACATAGAGGTATAGATCTCATAATGGATGTGACTAATAAAACTTTAGTTGTCAAAAGCCTCGAGAATAATGAAGTCGATTTTGCGCTTGTTTCTACCATCCCTAAAGACTTGGATGCTTACCAATTACCACTTCTGCAAAACAAGTTATATTTCATAGGAAGTACTATTTACAAATCTAAAAGAAAGAAAGGTATCAGAGAAATACTAAAGAAATATCCTCTTCTATTTAGAGAACCAGGGTCTGCCACCCGTAATTCAATGGAAGACTTTATTAAGAAAAAAGATATCCTTATCTCCAAAAAGGTGGAGTTGACATCCAATGAAGCCATTAAGCAAGCAGTTATCGCGGGATTAGGTTATTCTATTATGCCGCTCATAGGTATCAGCGATGCACTCAAGAATGGAGAGATAGAGATAATACCAATTCGTGGGTTGCCAATAGTTTCGATGTGGAATCTGATTTGGCTTAAATCAAAAAAGTTATCACCTGTCGCTAATGGCTTATTGGAATATTTAAAAGCAGAAAAAGAAAGAATCCGAAATGAAAAATTCAGTTGGTATGAGGACTATTCATAATGTATTTACTGAATAACACAAGTATACATAAGTGTACATTTTTTTCTTTTGCAAATAGTCATTCATTAACTTATGCTATATTTATTACATTATAATATATTGAAAACAAAGCAAGTAATCCTGTCATTTTGTATTTTCTGTGTGTTCATTTCTTGCACGAGTGAGAAGTTGGAAGTCGTATCCGTGGAACAATTTGCAGATTTTATAGATGCCACTAATTATATTACTGATGCCGAAAAGTATGGATGGTCTATCGTACAGAAAAACATCCTTAATTTCGAAATTGATAGTTCAGCTTATTGGAAGTATCCTGATGGTACTAATCCATGTCGGGATGGATATCCTGTAACACAAGTCAGCTTTAACGATGCTTTAGCTTATTGTGATTGGGCTGGTGTTAGGCTGCCTACCTATGATCAATATTGGGCATTGACCACAGATGATAGGAAAATGATCAATGAAAATTTCACTGAAGTTTTGCCAATCGATGATGTCAATATCATTGGAAATGTATGGGATTTCACCACTACAGAAAATGTACAAGAAGATGTAAGATTAGCGGGAGGATCATACTTGTGTAATAAGAATATGTGCAATGGGACTTCTTACGAAAGAAGCTTATTCGTGGACAAAGCGACAGGTAATGTGCATATCGGTTTTTCTGTGGTGACAACTGTAGATTAACTGTAAGTTTCGTCATGATAGGGTCATTAATAGTGTTTTACTATTTCTATAATCCAAGTTTTGCTGTTAGAAGTCTATAAGCAGAATTTACAGATATCAAAATTTCTCAATCAATAAATTTTTATTAACCATAAATATGATTTTATTTGTGTTTTAATGGGATATACAATTTTAATCCTTTTTTTAAATGAGAGTGTAGCTCTTCCGATAACTATCGGAATGGTTTAGAATGAGTGACTGGTTGCGAAGCAAATGAGTTGACAAAAAGTCAAGTCATAAGGAAGGAACCGATTCATCAGAATCGGTAGCGGATGGGAGTAATGCTCTTTTGGATGGTTAGAAAAGAATAGTGATATTAAATTATAAGAGATTTTAGAGAGTGTAGCTCAGTTGGTTTAGAGCATTACCTTGACAGGGTAGGGGTCGGGGGTTCGAATCCCTCCACTCTCACTGAAGCTTGTTACGAAAGTAACAAGCTTTTTTATGCCTGTCAATGTAATGCTCTGCCTTCTTTCCACCCACCCTCGATTGATATCGAGGTTCACTCACTTCCGATTGACATTTAGTCAATCGTATCCGCTTGAGGCGGACCGTTCGTTCATCTTTACTCTCACTGAAGCTTGTTACGAAAGTAACAAGCTTTTTTTATGCCTGTCAACGTAATGCTGTACCTTCTTTCCACCCACCCTCGATTGATATCGAGGTTCACTTACTTCCGATTGACATTTAGTCAATCGTATCCGCTTGAGGCGGACCGTTCGTTCATCTTCAATCTCACTGAAGCTTGTTGCGAGAGTAACAAGCTTTTTATGCCTGTCAATGTAATGCTCTGCCTCCTTTCCACCCTCCCTCGATTGATATCGAGGTTCACTTACTTCCGATTGACATTTAGTCAATCGTCTCCGCTTGAGGCGGACCGTTTGTTCATTTCCAGTCTCACTGAAGCTTGTTGCGAGAGTAACAAGCTTTTTTTATGCCTGTCAATGTAATGCTCTGCCTTCTTTCCACCCTCCCTCGATTGATATCGAGGTTCACTCACTTCCGATTGACATTTAGTCAATCGTATCCGCTTGAGGCGGACCGTTCCTTCCCACCCTCGATTGATATCGAGGTTCACTTACTTCCGATTGACATTTAGTCAATCGTCTCCGCTTGAGGCGGACCGTTCGCTCATCTCCAGGCTCGCCAAAAGCTTGTAATGAATGGAACGGACTTTATTAGAAAGATGAGATTCTAGTGCAGTATATTCATGCATGATATGTAGGTATAGACTTTTCTAAGGTTACTCTAAAGTTATTCTGCACCAGTAACCATCTTGATTGCCTTCTTCAAATGTGGCATTAATTTGCTTAGTCAACAGTCTGATGAGCTTGTTACCAAACATGTTTTTAGTTGAGTTATTACCGATACCATTATCGAGTATCTCAATCACATATTGTCTTGATAAATTTTGATTCATGGAGATCATTATTTTTCCATAGTCTCTATGGATAAAAGCATACTCAAACGCGTTAGTTAATATTTCATTTAGGATTAGACCTAAAGGAATTGCAATGTCAATATTAACTTCGGTAGATACCATAGCTATAATTACTTTTATGTCCTTATCTTCACCATGTGCATTTTCTAAGTTGTCAGATAGGCTTGTAATGTATTCCTTCATTTCAATACCTGCAAGATTATTTCTTTGATAAAGGTTTTTATGGATTAGTGCCATTGACTCTATGCGGTGCTGACCTTTAATAATAGCTTCCTTAGCTTCAGTATCTGTCATTTTTACAGATTGTAAATAGAGTATGGAAGAGATAGTCTGTAGATTATTTTTGACCCTATGATGGATTTCCTTAAGTAATAATTGAATCTTCTGGTTCTTACTCTCGATATTTTTGTTTTCTATAATTAGCGTTTCTTGATATTTGAATATCAACGTACTGAAGGCATAAAAAAAAGAAAGAAATGCCACCGATCCGATCAAGTATTCATGAAGAAAAATTGAAGTGGATTGAATTATAAAAATATTAGCGATCACTCCAGTAAGGCATGCTACTATGACTAAGCTTCTACTTTTTATAAAAAATAATGTGAGTATGAGTATCATATTGAGAACCAAAATCACAAAACCTACTCCGAGAATATTAAATAACCCGGCAGTATATACTCCTATATACATTAAAGTAAATGTAATAGCGATAGTGCTGTCTAATGCAATACGCGGAAGCATATAAAGTCCTAATACTGATACTGCTGCAATAGGTAAACCGATGTACAATGACTTATACAAATCTTCTCCAAGAGTAAAATAATAGTATACTACGCTGAAGCCTACAATCACAATGATACAAGTAAATACATACCTCAGAACCTGATACCTTAAGCTGTCTAAGTCCTTATATCTTGACTTAGACATTGAGTCCATTACTGATTTGAAAAAATCTTTCATATCAGATTTAATTTATTAGTGCTGTCTGGTGAAATGTTGGATGCTCGCATGATATATTTAGCTGAGGTCTGAAGACTTAGTAATCTTGCACCAATAACCATTATCATTTCCATGGCTAAAAGTGGCATCCAATTGCTTAGTCAATAAAGTGATCAATTGCGAACCAAAACCTTCATTATAATCTTTTCTTCCAGCCCCTGAGTCTTTTATTTTCAAAGTAAAATTCGAAGATTCATGGATTTTGAATAAGATATCTAATTGTCCTGTCGAGCTGTTTTCGAATCCATATTTAAATGCGTTAGTTATTAATTCATTCATAATAAGTCCAATGGGGATCGCCGTTTCTATGTCTAACTCTTTTGATTCTACATCTAAATTAACCTTGATTTTTTTATCATAACTATAGGCGTCTTTAAGATTTCCTACAAGATTAGAGAGATACTCATTCATTTCTATGCTTGTATGATCAGCTCTCTGATATAGATTCTTATGTATTAGAGCCATAGATTCTACTCTTTGCTGTCCCTTAGTGATCGCCTCTTTCGCTTCTGTGTCATTAATATAACTTGACTGTAGATAGAGAAGACTTGAGATAGTTTGTAGGTTACTATTTACTCTAAAGTGAATTTCATTAAGCAATAAATTGATGTTTTTATTTTTGTCTTGTTTGATTTGATTTTCTTCCACCAATCGATCTTGGAAACTGTATATCAATGTGCTTATGGAGTAAAATAGAACTAAATAAATAAATGAAGCCGTAAGGTATTCATGAATAACCCATTCTGTAGTCCATATAATAAGAACATTTGCAATGACACCTGTAATGTAAGCTATAATTACTAAGGGCCTATATCTGACGAAAAACATAGCCAAGATCAGTATACTATTTAGGAATAGTATAACAATATTAGGTTCCATTAGACCTAAATAACCTGGAATATATACGCCTATATAGACTAAGCTAAAAACAAAAAATGCTGTAACATCAAGTCTAAAACGTGGTAAGAAAACAAGACCCATTGATGCCACAGCTATTATAGGTATTGTAATGGTATAAGTCTTATTTAAAATGTCGTTATCGATAAATGCATAGATTACTCCGATAAGACCACAAGCAATAGTGAAAAGAAGAACAAATTTTAGGATTTGATATCTTAGTTGATCGAGGTTAGGAAAACCGGAAACAACAAACGAATCTCTGATACTGTTTATTAGATTTCTCATTTGTTGAATGCTATAAATAAATTATAATAATAACAATGCATTAATTCTCGATAATGTTTACAATTATTATTTTAAACACGAAATCAATTTTAAAAGCTAAGTAGTCTATTACTAAATCAGATTGAGTTTTGTATTTAGCTTCTCCTTATATGACTTGCTTACCGCCAATGATTTTCCATTTATAAATACATAATTATCATTGAGCTCATCAATAGCTTTGATATTAACAGAGTGAGATCTGTGTATTCTTACAAAATATGTATTCGTTATTTTGTCTTCAAATTTTGCAAGAGGAATAGATAGGGTGTAAGACTTCTCTTTAGTTGTGATTTTGCAGTAGTTGCGATCAGCCTCTACATAAAGAATGTTGTCTATGTTTAACTTGATCATCCTGTCTTTATCACGAACAAAAATCCTATCAATTAGCATTTCAGAATTAGAAACATTTTCTTGGTTTTGATTATAATCAAAATCACATTGGTTTATTACTATTTCTAATGTTCGTGTAAGATCTTTGTTTTTGAATGGCTTGGTTATAAAGGCAGAGGGAAAAGTATCCTTAGCTCTATCAAAAGTGATATCATCTGAATTTGCTGTGAGAAAGATAATAGGAATGCTGTGCTTTTTTATAACCAACCTAGCTGTCTCTATACCGTCCAAATCACCGGCTAAATTTATGTCCATCAAGATAACGTCGACTGGGTTGTTGTCTACATATGTGATAACTGACTCACCTTTAGAAAGTGATTCAGCAACTGAATAACCTGCTTCGATAAGAAGATTGCTAATATGTGCAGCTATGATATAATCATCTTCAACAACAAGAATATTAACTTGACTCATTTTGGAGGAGGAATTAAAGGAATAATCTATATCCCTAAAATACACTAGATTGTTGAGAACATAGATTCTAAGAGTATTATTATAGGCAAATCAGGAATATATTGCTCATTTCGGACAATAATATGACGCGTTGGGACAATAATTAACTACTCTGATACTATTTGCAGGAGGGCAGTGACTGTAGTAGGCACTCTTGCGATTTATGTTTACTACCAATTAATTTTGATAATTGTGTTATCTATTTGGCAGTAAATTTGAAGATTTAGTACGTTTGGACAATTTTGATTTACATACTCATGTATGCATGACAATCTCGACGGTACGAATGAGTTCCTTTGATTTAAATGGTTTACCAATAATTGCTGAGGGCTTAGCCGTTTTCGATCTTTCAAATGTTTTATCATCGACATTTGAAGTGAGGAAGATAACTGGTATTGCATAACTATCTCCAATTATTTTTGCTGTCTCTATACCATCCAAATTTCCAGCAAGTTGGATGTCCATAATTATGAGATCAGGTTTTTTCTTTACTAAGAACTCTAAAGCATATTCACCTTTGGTAAGGATTTCTAAGACTTCAAATCCATGTTTCTGAAGTTCGACTGAAATATGTTCTCCAATTATAAGTTCGTCCTCAACTAAAAGGATCTTAATCTCTTTTGCTTTGCTTCTCATCTATTTGCTTGATTTTCTAAACTTAGCCAAAGTCTATTAGATACATATGGATAATGTCCCAATGCAGTATTTCTATACCCGAAGGACTCAACTGGCTTTTCGAAGCATCTGTCGATAGGATATAGACCGAGATGTCCTAATCATTTCTGATTATTAGCATTGAGATTTTTGCTTTGTATGCTTCTCTTCTCTCATTTATACTTCGGACAGAAATCCAAACTATTCGGACAATAAGGATAGGGGTACGGGTAGTAGAGGTTTGCTATTAATGAGAAACGCATAATCTTCGAGCCATAATAATTAATCAATTTTTTAAAAAAAATCTTTTCAACCATTGCTAATAAAATGCAATGCTATTTATTAATTACAATTAAAAATTTTAAAAATGAAACAAATATTGACTTTAGTTCTTTGCCTTGTATGTACACTCTATTGTAGTACATCCTATGGACAAAAGCTTCAAGCGCCACAATGTAAAAGTGTAATTTTTTCCTCACTAAATTCTGATATTCCAATAGGAAAAGCTTACCAACAAAGCGGTAAAAATTGGGTATTAGAAATCAGCGGAGAAACTTCTTCTCTTACAGAAACCTCTCGCGACCAATGGACAATCTATGGGAAAGATTCTGATGGAACAGCCATTGCGTTAAATCTGCATAGGAATATAATCCAAGTAGGTGGACAAGATACTTACAAAGTACTGACTGTGAGTGCTGAAGCTGGGGGTGGCGCTGCGAATGTGAAGAAGTCTAAAAAGCTGGAAGCTAAGAACGTGACTTCTGTTTCCATCAAAGAATCTAATGGAAAATTTATTCAGACGGGAGATAAATCTTGGACTGGAACAGTAGGCAACACAAGCTATCAACTCACTGAAACAAGAAGAGGCAAGTGGGGCATCTTTCTTATAGATAATTCCACTAAGGTTCCAGTTATGATTGATCTATGGAAAGAGCATGTCCTTGTAGATGGTAAAGAGATGTATAAGGTAAGTGGATCATCAGATACACCATTAGGTAATAAAATTGGGAATACTCAGATTTCGAATAGTAATACTAATAATAGTAGTAGCAACAACAGTAATAATAGTAACGGAAATAGCACGAGTACTAACGTTACTGTAGAGAATGCAGGTAATTATGCTATAACAGTATATAGAGAATTAAATACAGGAGAACGAGAAAAACTAAGAAGGCTTGCAGGCAAAGGCTCTTTTGACACTTCTGCTAATATTGGGGATATATTCTCTTTTGATGTAGAGAAGGAGGGTCATGAGGCAAGAAATGTAAAGGTAGTAGCTGAAAATATGAAACTCTGCATAAAATCTGGAATTCCTTACGGTACTGATCTTGCTCAAACTGATCTACAAAAAGTTGAAAATGTATCAGCTAGCAGGCATGGATATGATCTGAAGACCATAGACCCATTGTACATAGCTATAAGTGGTAACAATAATATTCCTAATACTAAAACTAAAGGTGGCATGAGGGCTCAGATATTCAATGGGCTAAAAAAAGGAGATATTGATTGGGATCTAGATGGAGAGTTTCTACATAAAAATCAATTTGAAGAAGTCCCTGCACACTATGGTAGTAACAAATTTACAAGAGATATGTACCATTCTGCCAGTGGGTTCAAAAATGGATTTAGTGCCAATATTGGATTGGGTCGTGAAGTCAGTGGAGAACTTCCAGGAGCAGGAGGAGTAGCAGAAGTAAATGCCAAAGCTAAAGGCAGTGGTTCTTTTGAAAAAAGCCATGAAAAAAATCAGAGTGAAAAAAATATTTATGCTGTAAATAAAGTAAACAAAAGTCTTTATGGTATAAAATTGAACCCTGCTTTTATTGATTTTACAGAAAGTTTTGTAAAAGATGTAACATCCTTAAGTGTTCCTAAAAAGTCGCCTACATCAATGTCAGAAGCCAAGTCTTATCCAGAATTTTCAAAGTATGAGGCTTTCGTTAGGAAATATGGAACGCATTATCCTGAGAATACAACATATGGTGGCCGAATGATGAGTATCCAGAAGTATTCGTATTCAGATATGGAAGAATTGACAAGTATGGGTGTAAAAATTGCTGCCGAAGTAGAAGCTGGAGGAAAGCTAAAAGGAATAGGAGCAAAACAAACGGGAAATGTAGGAGGAGGATATGAGCAATCCGAACAATACAAAAACATCGAAGAGAAGAGTGTAAAAATGCAACAATACGTTGGGGGCGCTACGGAGAATTCAGATCCTGAAAATTTTAATAGTTGGAATGTTACATATCGAGATGCTATGCCTATAGCCATTAACCTTGCTAGAATATCGAGGCTTATAAAACGTGAACATTTCCCTCTAAGTCCTAATGTTGATTTCGAAGCTATCCAGAAAATGTTGCATTATGCAATTTCTGATCGTGTAGGTAATGAGGTAGATGATGGAACCTCAATGAAACCAAGAGTATTTAGAATTTCAAAAATGGAATTTCACAATATTGATGGTCTAGATCATACGCAAATTTACGGGTCTTTATTTGAGGGTATTAATAAAAATCCTATGCAAGTTCTATGGCATGTAAAAGATGATGAATGGGGTCCAGATAGTGATAAATTTTTACATGCTGGGCATAAAGGCAAAAAACAAATATTAAAGAGAAAAGCAGATTATGAAACATTTCCACCTATGGTTTGGACTATAGATGCAGATAAGGTAAGTGAGACTGTTCGTTGGTTAGGAGGATCTCTTTATAGATGGCATAATCTAGGAAGAACTGACGGCGAGCCTGAAGCAGGCGATAGAATTGGCACAACTTGGGAAAAATTAGCGTTCTCTAATATCAATGGGAGTAAAGATTATATCCTAAGATTTGATGAGCACATTGGTAGATGCCAAGTAACAATTACTGTAGAAGAACAAATATTCAATTTTCAAGATCAGTGATAGGAGACATTTCAAAACATTTATTATACAAGTCCAATAAAGTACTGGGATTGTCAATTAGGCAATCCTAGTACTATTCAAAAGTATATAGGATGTAATCAATAATGGGATATGGCCAGCATACTTATCTTGACTAATAACTCCACTTAATAGTCTTTATTACCGAAATAAAATATTAATCATGAAACAATATTTTCGATTAAAATATATAACTGTCCTCCGAATCTTAGAAACTTGTTTCATTGCAATGCTTATATGCTATGTCAATATAAGTATGGCTCAGTGTAATTACGATAAGACAAAACAACTTAATGAGGCTGTCTCTGATAATTTGAGTCAGTTAAGATCTCTAATTAATCGCTATGACGGGGATTGGTTTGCTCTACTTAAAGATGAAGAAAATATAGCAGATAGTACAAAAACTAAAATTACGACATTACGATTTGATATAGTTGAAGCATTGACATGTAATGTACAGGAGAATGTTGCACGAATGGAGGTAGAGAAAAGACGACAGTTTGCCAATCATAGTAAGTTTAAAGAAGTAGAATACATTTATCCTAAAATTTCAGGAAGCCAATCATTTTCATCGGATATCGATGTGGCACTTAAAGGGGATGGAACTGAATTCGGTGTGATGCTTATTAACAAGAATTTTAATAATCTTATAGATAAAGATCACGAAATTGGTGAACTCCTTGATATAAACTTTTATGCTAAAGACTTTCTACCTTCCTCTACTAATGATTTGAGAATTGATAAAACAGATTACGAAAAATACATTGCAGCATCCACATGGAAAGAATATCCTATTGTAGATAAAACCGTAAAAGATGAAGATATAAAATTTCAAACAGTTATGTCTGTTGTGTTTATGATTAAAATGATGCACGAAAAAGACTTCAGAGAATTCGAGGCCAGAAAAAGTATGCCTGATCACATCGTCCAAAGTGCTATAAAAGAGTATCAAAATTATGAAGATCGAATAAATGAATTCATCACCTTGAGATCAGAAATGGAGATAAGTAATCGAGCATATGAAAAGATCCTTATGGACGCAGCGATGAAACGAATAGAGTTTGAATATAGTGTAATATCTGAAGAACCTAACCATGATATTAAGTATCTGGAATGGAAAAAATATATGACCTATAGTAATTTGCATGCTAATGAAGCACATTGTACAGAAGGTGCTATTATTCATGTTGTTGTCAATAAGCAAATTTTAAATCAGCAATTTAAAGCGGACAGAAGGGGTCTCAAGAAATTAGAATTGACTGAACACGAACTGTATCATTCCTTCAATGAACAAATTGCTTTTGCTTTTTCAAAATTAGACCATACAGATTCTAATCTTTCATTAATTAAAGTAGGTAAATATGTCCATAGGGCATACAATGCCTTGAAGCAGTTTTATAGAGCTACTGGTTTTGATCCGGTGTATTCTCAGGGGGAGAGATCAGCAGCAACAGATTGGGAAGGGCTTAAGAAAGGACTAAAGAGGGATGCAAGTGGATTATTCTCAATTAGAGTAACTGATACTAATGAGATTCTTTATGAGTTAGACAAGATATTGGGTGTCTTTGAAAATAGAATGATAGAAGAGGGTATTATATTGTCATTAGGTGCAGATGTAGAATCTCGAAAGATAGCTTTAAAGAAATACCTGATGAAATTGAAACTAAGAATAGATCAACTTTATTTCGAAAAGAACAAGTCTCTATATTCTACTGGATCAACTAATGTGACCAATTGTAAAAATATAAATTATGAGAGTACATTACTGAATAGCATATTCAAACAACGAAATTATAGGAATGGTTATCATGGAGGTAGATTTACTAAAATTTCTAACGGTAATCTTTTCTGGGAAAACCAAGCAGGTGTTAGTTGGGAACTAAAGCCTATGTATGGTCAAGGATACTTGGATGCAACAGTGGGTGATAATTATTATAAAAATGATGAAAATGGCAAACGATTTGAGTTGTTAGTTTCTAAATCAAATGAATTTCTTGGCTTTAAATTCATGGGGGAAGAATACTTATTGAATCAAAAACCAGCCTTGATGGCCAATCTGTGGAACCAATTGACGACAAGTAAGTTTAGAACGAAAAATTACAAGGACCCAAGCCATGGAGGTAGCTTTAAAGTGCTCGCTCAAAAAAATTTGAAGTGGACAAATGATAAAGGTGAAACATGGATTGCAAAGCCAAATCTTGGTAGATATGAATTAGACGTAGATAATGCTGATAATCCTTATCGAAATATGAAAGGAGGTAAGTCATTCCACCTCATTGTGGAAAACGGAAAATTGAAAGGTATATCTTATAAGGGTGATTTATATTTAGTTCAGTAGGATATACTCAAGGAATAATTCAAATTGTTTAAAATGAATTATAAGCTTTTTTAATTGTAAACTCGGACAGTAATCTGTCCGAGTATTACAATAGGCTGAAATATTGCATACAATTTTTTTATTCTTAATGTCAATTAAAGGATTTTAGGAAGATGCCCATACAGGGCAGCTTCCTATTTTACTAAGTTGCTAAGTTGCTGATCTGTGTTTCTCTAAATAATTTTTTTTATTGAGATAAATTATGAAATTAAAAAATTGTTTACTCCATAGCTATTATTAGCCTTGTATCTTGCAATACGCAGAAAAAAATAGCAATTCCAAATTTAGATATTCCATCCCCAAATACTTTCAGACAAGTATATGATCCAAATGCGCAAGACCTGCAGGGTACCTGGAAACTTTTAGGAACAGATCTTTTTTCGAGTAACGATGAGGCAAATCAAAATGCCCTCCAGAAGCAAGACATTACTTGGGATTTTGTCGTCGAAGAAAATGGTATTACTCTACTGTATACGTCACATCCTATTAAAAATAATGAGCCATCTATGGATAACAATTATCAGTACTGGTCTGACGACTGTCTATTACAAATAAATTATAAAATATATATGTATAGAATTCATTCCATTATAGATAAAGATGAGCAAGTAGTTGGGAAAGACCTTACCGTTTACGAAAATACGGATCCAAGTATTGCTGATGGCGGTGCTGTTTTACGTTTTAGAAATATAGAATCATTCTGGGCTTGCGGTGTTGTCGACTCAGTCTTGAATGAGAAACCACAAGTCGTTAGTTTAATCGACGGACCAGTAGACCAGGCATTTACGTCTTCCCCGAATTTACAAGGTAAATGGTCATTGGTTTTAATACAAGCTTTTGCTTCTCTATCCGACTTACCAAATTATAAAGATCAAGAGGTAATATGGGAATTTAGAAAGAATAACTTGATGAATGAGGTCACTGTATCCAAATCCAGTTCCAAAATAAAACACGATTATTCGCCTGCAGAGGGAAAGTACAATGTCTGGATGAATTTATGTGTGATAAAAATTGGTGCAGCGACTTATAGCTTTGAAATCCGAAATGAAAGCGAAGTAGAAACATTAGTATTGACCAACGACTTATCTCCAAGTATTGCGGATAATACGAAATATGTATTTATGAGAATTTGAGTTTTGAGAATGGTGATTTCATCATCCATTAAAAGTGTGACAACATGTCGGCAATTGAAAATTATAAAACCTTAAAAGTATTCAAATGATAAAACTGAAATAATAATTCTTAACGAGTAGTGTTTTAATCTTTGACCTTGGTTGTAATCTTTCTGAAGATACATGTGGACTCGATGATGTTGTTGTTGGTATTTATACTATAGGTACAGCTAATGTCTAACAAACCCTTCACTTATTTTCAGTACATTTTTCTTGGATTAACGGCATGTCATACATCATCTTTAAGTTATCAGATAACTTAAAATCAATGTATTATGAATCCGAGTATTTATGATCAATCAATACCATTTACATTTTAATACGTCGTGTAAATTTTCTGAATTTTATTTGTTAAGATCAAGGCATGAGCGAAAGACTCATTGCAGACGAATCCGAGTATGATGGTGCTCGAATTGAGCGAACCACAATAGTGAGTGCTACGCTCATAGCCGTAGCTAGCGCCATGGGCGGCACAGGTAACGGGGAGCCTGCCTGCCTACTAATGAAGGTAGGTATTTTTAACGCTGAGATTAGCTAATTTCATCGGGATATATGCGACATTCTAATGTGTCACCACTATCCAACCTTCGCTACAAAAATCACCTGCAGTTCTATGATAGCCTAAAGGCAAGCATTAGCTTCATTTAGGAAACCGAGTTGAATGCGTTTAGAATTTTTAATATACAATTCATGATCGTTGATGTGAAGAATATATCCTTCGGCTTTATACCATGGTTCATATATAATAATCTAACCTAATGTTCCAATGATTTCTGTGACTATTGATTTATGATAAGAGATGCTTGATTCTAAGATCGCATGAGCATTTTTATAATTTAGTTTTATGACGCAATGTTCTCGGCTTTTTTGGACCATAACTTTCGCTCGCGAGGCATCGACAGCTATAGGCTTTGCTACTAAGACGGATTTAATGTCTTAAGTAAAATCTTTATTTTTATCCGCTAATAATCCTAATATTGTGTATAGGTAATATGCGTAGTCATCGGCATCATGGTCTTGCTCATCTATATTAATGTTACAAATAAGTTGAGTTACAATATAAAATTTATCTTATATTAATGTTACCGCATAACTATGTAGGCTAAGGATTTATCAATATAAACATTAGTTCTCTTCATACAAAAAATGAAAATTATTGTAACTAAAGAGTTCTACATATTCCAGTCAATTACCAAAATAATCTGGAATTATTAATGACGGCAGATATCTTTATATGAATAAGAAAATAAAACAAGTAACCGAAGAGAACTTATGCATCAGCAAGAAAGCATATGGTAGAGGTTACAGGTATTATGATGAGAATGGTAAGGTAATAAGGGACAAACCACTACTAAAGCGCCTGAGAGGACTCATTATTCCTCCCATGTGGTCTGATGTTATGATCTGTAAGTGGGACGATGGACACATACAGGCAACTGGAAGAGATGCCAAGGGTCGGAAGCAGTACATCTATCATTCTAAATATGAGGAGGCTCGACAGCAAGAGAAATTTGACCGCATGCTTTCTTTTGGGAAGCAGCTTACATCTATACGAAAGGCTAATCTCAAACATGTCAAGAAAACCAAATGGACTAAGGAAAAGGCATTGTCGTTAGTTGTTATGGTCCTCGATGAGACGGGTCTTAGGATAGGCAATCGTCAATATGCTGAGCGCAACGGAACTTACGGTCTGACTACGCTAAGGCGTAAGCATATCGAAGTAGAAAGTAATTCTGTCAGTTTTGATTACAAAGGAAAGAGTAACCAGGAGAGACAAGTGGAGATAGATGATCCGTATCTATCTGAACTTATCAAGAAGTCCAGCGAGATGCCTGGTTACGAACTATTCCGATACAAAGATGAGGATGGAAAATGGCAGACCGTAGACAGTGATGATGTCAATGAATGGATACGAGATCATATGGGGGATGAGTTCTCCAGTAAAGACTTTAGAACTTGGGTGGCTTCTAGATTAGCAATTGAATTATACCCTGATGCATTGAGAATAAAGAAAGATTATCCTCGTAAGAAATTTACCAATATACTTCTTCGTATGGTTGCTGACGAACTCGGGAATACGCCTACAGTATGCAAGTCATATTACATACATCCTGCGATATTAGGTAAGATCTCAGATCAGTCTATTACATGGACTCCTGTAGATGAGGAAGGTATGTCACATCGCTTATCAGCATCGGAAAAATATCTGCTTAAGAATATAAAGTGATTGTTACACAAAGTAATTACTGTTTCTCTATGAGAAATTTCCAGTATCGCTTAGGGACATGTCTAAGGTGCAGTTTCTTATTATTTCTCTCTTCTATATTTACGCTTTTAAAATATTGCTTCCATAGATCTTGGTATAGAACTTCCTCATCAGTGATGGCATCTTTCGTGATAAGTTGGTTTTCTTGATTAGAGTCGAAAGTAACATACCTTATTTTTCGGTTGTCATTGTGTATGGCGTACTGCCTATTGGTATCATATATCAGCCATTCTAATGCAGGGTATCTATCCACGAAATGTTTCCCGATGAGCGGCAGGACATTGAAGTCAGGATTGATCTCGCAAGCCCACATATCATCTTTAGTTTCTTGGAATCTTACGAATGCATGCATTCTATGGACTTCTCTACCGATCATTTTTTTGATCTTATGTAAGTCCATAATGATAGGATCTGAGTAATCTCGAATCTTATTAGCTTGCCCTCTGAGGATCAGTCTGATAAGGTGGAGTAATTTCATTTCTGTTCCTTCTAATTCACTTAAGAAGCATTCATAGATAAATCTTACCGTTTTCTTAGACGATTTTTTTGTCAGTCCTGCGAGCACTCTTTCTGCATAATGGCCATCAGTAGTATAGGATAATTGATTAGAAAATAAGTCCGTAGCCTGATCCGATGTGGTAATCTTAAGTGGTTCTATTTTCTTTTTATAGATCTGGAATACAAGGCTTAGAAATCCCTCGAATGATCGATCATATGTTAATATTATTTTATCCAATTCCGAAAAGGCTCAGTTGGTTTGTATTCTTCTTTTGCAATCTTGCAGGCTTCAGCTGGTTTGCGATTAGCTCGGTTGGTTTAGTGATTAATTGATTCGTCATACCTTGACAATTAATGAAGTATTGAGCTCGCTTCCAGATGACACCTATTTTCTTAAGGTGCTCTTCTCGAAGTTTTGTAAATTTTCTCGCAGATACAATTTTCTTAGCAGACTTGACACCTATTCCTGGTACACGTAGGATCTGATGGTAGTCGGCTTTATTAATGTCTACTGGAAATAGATCAAGATTTCTCAAAGCAAAAGAAGATTTAGGATCCATTTCTAGATCTAAATCTGGGAAAGCATCATCTACGATCTCCTCTACTTTGAATCCGTAGAACCGCATCAGCCAGTCTGCTTGGTACAGTCGATTTTCTCTGATTACTGGCGTCTTATCTACCGTCGGTAATCGATTGTCATCAGATATCGGAACATAGCCTGAGTAATAGACCCGCTTAAGGTTTTTCCCTTTGTATAAGTTGTCCGATAGTTCTAATATCTGTTTGTCATTCTCTGGACTGGCACCTATTACCAATTGTGTGCTCTGCCCACCAGGTGAGATTTTAGGGGCTTTACGAGATTTCTTCCTCTCTGCTTTTGAATCACTGATGACTCCCTTCAGATATTCCATCGGTTCCAAGGCATCTTTAAATGATTTTTCTGGGGCGACTTTTTTGAGACTCATCTCAGAAGGCATTTCTATATTGACACTTAGACGGTCAGCATATAGTCCTGCTTCGTATAAAATATCATCACTTGCTCCTGGGATCGCTTTTAGATGTATGTATCCATTGAAGTCACATTCGGTCCTCAGCTTTTTGGCTATCCTGACGAGTCTTTCCATTGTGTAGTCGGCACTTTTAAATATTCCGCTACTTAAAAATAAGCCCTCTATATAATTACGCTTATAGAAATTCATCGTCAGATCTACGACTTCTTGCACCGTGAAGGCGGTCCTTTTTATATCATTAGATTTTCTCGTCACGCAGTAAGCACAGTCAAATATGCAGAAATTCGTATAGAGAATCTTAAGCAAAGAGACACATCTTCCGTCAGGCGTGTAGGTATGGCAGATACCCATATTCTTACTATTTCCTAATCCGTATTTTGTATTTTTTCTATCACTCCCACTGGAGGCGCAGGATACATCATACTTAGCTGCATCACTAAGTATTTCTAATTTTTCTATTGTACTTAAGCCCATAAAGATCCTTCTGTTATTATATTATAAATATGGATTGCCGCAGTAACTTGCCTACTAACAATAGAGATATAAGCCTCTAAGCTAAGTGTCCCGAATAGAATTTTGATAATACTAAAATGTCGGAAAACATGACAGTTACTTGTAGCAATTGCCAAGGAATAACACAAGAGTTCTTGTATTAGTTTCCACTAAATAAAACTAAATTTTAAATTTTTCGCTTTATCTAAGGATGACGATTTTCTTAGCTATAGTTTCCTTTAAGGTTTTGTAGTGTAAGGTGTATGTTCCCGATTGTATATGTTGGATATCGAGGCGATTAGTATCTGATGTAGGCTGCACAGATAATACTTGCTGACCTTGCATATTGTAGAGGTATATCTCATCTTCAGGGGCTATCACATTTGTTGTGACATAGAGATAGTCAGTGGCAGGATTAGGGTAATATATTAGCTTTCTATTGTCAATGGATAATTCTTCTGTATTTGTTAGTAACTCGGCACTTGTCCGGCCATTAATCACAAGCATCGTATTGCCTAATGTATCAGTGACAACTGTATTTTCGTTGAATTCTACAATGCTTCTTTTGTTATCTGCACTCATATACTTATATGTCGTAGATGATTGATTTCCACCAAAATCATCTACCATACTACCAAGTATATCAGCAGCATTAAGCCATAATCTGTTTCCGAATAGTAGTATACCGAGCTCGATGGTTGTAGTGGTAATATCATTCTGTCTGATCTGAAGTGCATCTATGCTATTGCCTAATATATTTACAGTACCCCAACCAGTTGCTTCTTCTGTTTTGCTGATGTCTGTCGTTACTCTTATGGAATCTAATTCAGCTCCTGGAAATCCAAGATCTAAAGAATCTAATCCTGGTATAACGGTAGCATCTATTCCAAGCACGACTGTAAATGCATCCTCGATCTTATCGCCAAAATTAAATGGTGCTTGTCTTAGCTTAAATCCTTCCTCAAGATTAACATTAGCTTCTACACCCAGTCCAGTGATGTCGTTAACAATAACTCCGATCAAAGAAATACTGGAATCAGTCCTAACGGCAGCTGACTCAAATCCGCCAAACTCAAGGAGCATGTTAGCTTCCGGGAATGTATCTGCAAGAGCATTACCACTTATGTCGAAGTAGGATTCTGTATTAGTTGCAACTCCGACAATATTATCGAAGGACCAAGTCATATCTTCACCTGATGCTCTATAGCTTGTTGTATCTTGATAATTAGCAAAAGTTGTGTATTCTAATTCGTCTCCGATTTCTGGAATTGTTGCCGTCGTAATGGTAATCTGTGCAGTTAAGGTCGCTCCTATTAGTAGGCTTGTAATTATGATCCAATATTTCATTGAGAATATTTTTTATATGACTGATTATGCAAATTACGAAATAACTCTGCATTAATATCTTGGGTATGAATTATAAGGAATGCTTAACAATTAATGATATGGAGAACCTCATAGTGGAAGATTAGATATGTCATAGTTTTGTTTTAACTATTCATACACCACAGTCTTATTCTTGTACGATATGACCTTAGTATTGATGTGTGACCATATGCCTTTTGCGAAAACGATTTTTTCTATATCTCTTCCTCTACGTTTCATTCTTTTGATACTGTCTCTATGAGATATGGAAATTACATCTTGTGCAATGATGGGTCCCTCGTCAAGATCTGAAGTAACATAGTGAGCTGTTGCTCCCATGAACTTTACCCCTCTCTGAAAAGCACTTCGATATGGATCGGCACCCATAAAGGCAGGGAGGAAACTATGGTGAATATTTATAATCTTATTAGGATAATGACTGATAAAATTCTTAGATAATATCTGCATGTACCTTGCCAATACCACTAAGTCTATATTATGTAGCCTAAGCAATTCTAATTGCTTGTGTTCCTGAGCTTGCTTATTATCCTTAGTGATCGGAATATGGTAATATGGAATATTAAGTCTTTCTGCGGCTGTCCTTAGTTTATCATGATTGCTGATGATGAGAGGAATTTCTATATTCCATTCTTTAGATTCATACCGCGATAATAAGTCGTAGTAGCAATGCTCATACTTAGATACAAATATGGCCATACGAGGAACCCAATCTCTATATGCAAGATGCCAGTGTATATGAGTAAATTTTTCATTCATGAATAGATCGATTCGCTCATGTAAGTTCTTTCTCTCTATTGTAAACTCATGCAGATCCCATTCTACTCGCATAAAGAAGTGGTGGTCCTCTGAATCTTCATGCTGATCCAGACTTAATATATTGCCATTGTGATCTGATAGAAATTGCGAGATGTTGGATAGAATACCTTTCTGATCTGCACAATGTATTAGTAATATAGCTCGATTAGTAGATGTATTAGCCTTCATGTTAACTAAGGTAGTTAATATATTAATAAAAATTATAATATGTATATATCATGTAATACCTTCGCAATTATATTTTGATAAGTACTTGGCAGTTGGCATGTAAATAATAAATAAGTAGTTTTTTATAAGTTCAACATAATTTAATTTTGCGGCGAGAAACATATTAGGTTTCCCTTACGTTATAGAATATACTGGATAATTAGTAAAGAAATGAAACACAAGAATAATCACACTATTAAAAGAGCATGGACTGCTTTCGTTAAGAAATTAGAAGATTTCTTAGTAAGAATATAATTATATACTCAAAGGCAGAATCTGATTCCCTCGCCGATCCTCACCTGACTTAATTTATTCATTTCTTCGGTTCGCATATAAGCAATACGTGGATATCCGCCTGTAGTCTGCCCGTCTCGCATGATGACTATAAGTTGGCCTTCAGTTGTGAGTTGGATAATGCCTGGGAATACAGGGACACTATGCTTTAGTTTTTTTATTTCAGCAATTAAACTATCACTGGATAATCTTATACCCATACGATTACTATCATTCGTTACGCAGTAATTCTGTGTAATTAGAGAACGCTTAGCTTCTTCAGTTAAGTAATGGTACTCGGGTCCTGCAATAACTTGCAACCTTGCATCTGATATTTTTCCTTGTCTAATCATGATATGACTTGTATCTCTCTTTTCTGATCTCCATTCTACGATGTCATTTCTCTTAAGTAAGCTTTCTTCGATGATGGAGTTGTAGGGATAGCTGTGATATGAAAGTGATCCTAAGTATTTTTCTCTTTGTATTATTCCGTCGAGAGCTATGTATCCTCTAAGTCCATCTGTATATGGGCCGCCAGTTAGGATGTCATCTTTAGCGACATGGATCGCAGTACTGGTGTCTATAGGCATACTGTTAAGTTTATAATTACATGATGCACCAGTTATCGCAATCATTCCATCAGATAGAAATTCTATACTCGGAGCTATACTTGTACACTCTATGACTGGATAGCTAATGTTGTTACCTAATAATATATTAGCAAGGTCAGCACTTTTCTTATCCATAACTCCTGAGTGGGGTACTGCATAGTATGCCAAGCCGTTTCTACCGGCATCTTGTATGCTTGTCATAAGACCGGGTTTTATTATCTTGAGGCTACCCATCGTCTGTGCTGATTGAGTTATACTGATTGTTATTGAGAGTTAATCGACTTTCTTTCAGCTCGGAATGTGTGATGGATTTAAGTTTGATTGTTTGTCCGATTTTGAGAGTGAAGGGAGTGGTCTGGGTTACAGACTGGTCATATAGTGTAGTAGCTAATGGACCGAGTACATGCCATCCACCTGGGCTACCCAGACTGTAGATTCCTGCATAAGGTCCACCGATGGCGAAGCTGTTAGCTGGGATTCTTTTGTTGGGTGTTGTCTTGCGAGGCACCATTAGTGCTGCATCTAATCCATCGAGATATAAGAACCCTGGCATAAATCCATACATCATGACTCTTAGCTCACAATCAAGCAATCGATCTATGTAGGCTTGGCGTGTAAGATTGGTCGCGGTTGTTATTTCGATCCAGTCAGGATTATCATCAAAGTAGATGGGCAGAGTAATAACTTTTGATTCCTCTGATTTCTTCCATTTTATTTGGGATAAGCTATTAAGTATTTCGTCATTGATTTGGCTTTTTAATTTTATATATATCTCTACACGTGTGGCAATCACCTCATCCACAAATTCAAATTTAGAATCAAATATTGCTTGACCAATAAGTGGCAAACAATCTATAGACTCATTTTTCAATAGTATAAAATCATCATTAAAATTGTGAATCTCTAATGTAATATTATCAATGTGAAGATATTTCAATTCCATTATTTATAAGATGATGATGGATAGACTTTGCTAATGTAATTGTATTTGGAGTATCACTGTGTAGACAGATTGTGTCCGGTGATATTGTATGAGTTTGTTTTTTTATGTCTGTGATTTTTTGTGAGAGGATATCATCTACTCTATTTATAATATCATGAGTGTGGTGTATGAGGGCATTCTCTTCTGATCGAGATACTAAGGTACGCCTATCTATGTAATTTCGATCTACGAATACTTCCTGAGAGTGTGCAACACCTCTATCATTACATATATCTATTACAATGCTATCTGCCATAGCATAGACTATTATATCTGGATCTATACTTTGGATAATCTCTATATAGTTCACTGCTAAGATCCTATTTTGATTCATCTCATTGTAGAGAGCTCCATGAGCTTTGACATGATGCAGTTGCCCGCCTAAGGATTCTGTCATCGATTTGATCGCTGAGATCTGGTATCTCAATTCTGCTCTGACAGTGTCCATAGGTGTATCCATGACCTTCCGTCCATAGTTAGCTCTGTCATTATAAGATGGATGTGCACCGATCGATACTTCATGTGTGATAGCCAGTGAGATTGTTCTCTCTATGATACTCGGATTGCCACTATGATATCCACAACTGATATTGCAAGAACTGATGTAAGGCATGATATCTTCATCATGATTGAGCGTCTTATCATCAGATTCTCCCATGTCACAATTGAGATCTATTCTGGATATTTTTTTCTCTATCATAAGAAAGAAGACAAGGACTTTAATGAAAGCAATAATGTGATTATGACGACAGCTATACTCAGTAGGTTACTGATCCAGCCATTGGTGTATCGTCCTAATACTTTTTTATCATTCGAAATGTAAATTAAATATATCGCTATGAATGGTAGGAGTATGGCATTCGTGATTTGGGCAAACTTTATAATAAGAATGGGTTTGATCCCAGTTGTAGCGACTACCACACCTATCAGCAAGATAATTATCCATACCGCTCTGAATTTCTTATCCCGATCGTTGTCATCCCATCCGAATAACCCGCGGGCTGCATATGCCGCTGCTATAGGAGCCGTCAATGCAGAGCTGAGTCCAGCAGCCATAAGTCCGATGCCCATGCAGTACTTAGCGCCATTGCCAAATAGTGGTTGCAGCTGCACAGCTAGGTCAGCGGCTGATTGTACATCACTGATCTTCTCTTGTGATGCTGCGGCAGTGATAATGATCAGCATCGATATAATGCCGCCCATCATAATTGCTACAATATTTTCTTTTCTTATATCGCTGAGTGCATTGACTTGGTTATATTTACGAGAGATCGTAGAAGCATGTAGGAACAGATTGTAAGGCACTATGGTCGTCCCGATAAGACCTAAGATCAGAAGATAATTAGTGTCATTAACCGTAGAGGGTAGAAATCCACGGAGCACATCTAATGGCTCAGGACTCACTAATACAGCTGTTATTAGGAAGCAGAAACTCATAGTAATTACTAATGCAATCAGAATCTTCTCTAACCACTTATAACCTCCAAAAAATAAAATAGCAAATCCGATACACCCTATGATCAGAGGCCAAAGATGGAATTCGCCTAATAGTAAATCCATACCCATGACACCACCTGAAATATTACCTGCTTCGTATGCTGCGTTTCCGATGATTATAGATCCTATGACAAGAAAGAAAACAATGATTCTGTTGACTCCTTTTGGAAACTGATGGTTAATAGCTTCTCCTAATCCTGACTTGCTCACATAGCCTAAGCGTGCAGCCATTTCTTGTAGTATAATCGTAGCCACAATAGAAAATAATAAAGCCCATAGTAATGTATATCCACTTCTGACTCCTGCTATCGTACATGTAGTCAGAGTACCTGGTCCTATAAATGCTGCTGCGACAAGCGTGCTGGGTCCAAAATATTTACTCAGATTCATTATTAATACTTAGAAGATTCCTGAGATTCATTTTGAGTCTTAAATGCATATAAGGCAAATGAAGCCAACCAATGTTGGCCTGCATAATCTCCATCTGTAATTTTGTCTAATGAATATGTCATGTGTTCATTAGCAATATCTTGAGCCATAGAAGATTCAGTAATAGGATAGAGGCACCAAGCTCTCGAGAAATTAAGTCCATCTAGATGCACCAATTTGCCGTCCGATCGATCTAATATTTTTCCAGGTTCGAGAATGATCTTTTGCGAATAGAGCTCTGGTAAGAAATTATGACTCCATATTTTATATTCAGACTGTGAGAGTACCTTTCTCATAATATCCATTTCTTGTAGGCACGGACTTAAGAAATCATAGCCACTTGGTTCCCAAGAGATTGGGCAGCCTTGGTCATTATTGTAGAATCTAATGCTGTTTTCTCTGATAGATTTTGTTAGATCAGTGTCCTTAGTGGCTGTAGCATAATCGATTGCAAAACTTAATCCGAAAGCTGTATTACTATGCTCGCCCACTCGTATAGGGTATACGAGCTTAGGCAAGTACTCTATGTAAGACGTCGAGATATAATCTGCCAGAGGCTTTATATTTTCGTACCATAATTTTGCTTTAGGATGATCCCAAGTATAGAGTTCTTCTTGCAGTTTGAGTAACCATGCCCAGCCATATGTTCGCTCGAAACTTTTGGTGTATTTATTCATGGAAAAATAGGTAAGTTCTTTTTCTATATTTTCTTTAGTCAGATTTTGATCTAATTTATTGATGATGATTTCCCGATTCTCCAACTTAGGAAATGTCTTAAGCAAGTAGACTAATGACCAATGTCCATGTACCGCAGAGTGCCAATCAAAACAACCATAGAATGCTGGATGATGCACCTGAGGCATATCGAGGTCTTCCGATTTTGCAATGACATGACCAGCCTTGTATGGTAAGGGATTGCTGATACAATCGAGTGGTAATTTAGATAACCTATTAGCTTGGTTAAGGTCTAATTCTATTTTGATCGATTCCGTCGTATCATTATTATATATTATCTCTTCCGTCTTATCTTCTGTTGTTTCTGCACATGATTGCAACAGAATAACTACCAAAAATAGAAAACTGGTTTTTATGGCTTTTATCATAGATGTATACTTATGCGAGTAAGATAATTAATAATTTGATCCCACATGGGGTGGTGGTTATAGACTTTGGTTGGAAATTATGTATTTATACAGAAATGGGCAATAATATAGTTTCGTTTTTTTTCCAAATCAAAAGTCATGAAATTATGATAATCTAAGAATGTGAGAGAGGAACTGTATAAAATGAATTATGTAGACGATCAAATCATTCCCCCACTTAATCAATTTTTCCGACAATCATGCCCGAACTTAAGTCAGAGAGTTTAGCTTTATGCTTCTATTGTGAATGGAGGAATAAATAGTCAGAATAACTGGATATATAATGCGCTGGATAATTTTCTAACGCAGAGATTAGCCTTAAGAAAGGGTGAGCGACTGCTTGTCTTTCTCTTGCAGATGTGTATCTGTCTTATTATTTCAGTGTTACTTATACTTAAGCCCCTTTTTTCTGGTATGATGCTTTCTGCTTACAGTGTAGAAATCATTCCTTTTGCGTTTGTTCTGATAGCTGTGACAGCTGTGGTGGTGCACGTCGCTCTCAATGTCTTACAGTCTGGAAAATCCTTATTTACTTCTATCCTTGTTAATCAATTTGTACACATTGCCTTACTCATTGGCATAGGTCTCATCATACATATCGGAGTAATACCTCGATGGATGAATCTTGTGCTATATGTATATGCCTCCTTATATGCCGTAGTGACCGTCTCATTTTTCTATCAGTACTGTCAGTCTATTTTGACAATACGTGATGCCAAGAGATTATATGGTTACATCGGTGCAGGAGCTATTGCTGGTGGTATAGCAGGAGGTTACCTGACTAATGTGTTGATAGAAGGACTTGGTAAGTCAGGACTCCTCTATCTGAGTGCTGGTTTCTTAGTATTGATCACTGTTATATATTACTATATTAATAAGTTAGACACGGAAGACCTGGAGTTAGACTTCGTAAGGCAAGCTAAGAAACTGGTCGTGCCTCATGCGTTATCATTGCTTAAGAATAACCATATTTTTAATATAGCGATGCTGATGGGATTAGGAGTCATTGTCAGCCGTTTAGTGGATTATCAGTTCAGTTATCTTGCGCTAGAGCATGTAGCGACAAGTGATGACTTAGCATCCTTTTTTGGCTTTTGGTTTTCTACAATTAATGTAATAGGTTTTGTCATTCAGCTATTTATTGTGCACGCTGTAATAGATCGTTATGGTGTCACTAAGAGTTTATTAGGAATGCCGATTTTCCTATTGGTGGGATTAATTTTACTTCTGTTCTTCCCAGTGCTGATCTTCGGAATAATGCTTAAGTCATTCGACGGAAGTCTTAAGCAAAGCGTGTATAAGACTAGTACGGAGCTGGTAATCATGCCGCTCAGACCCAGCCTGAGACGTAAGGCTAAGACATTCATTGATGTCGTAGTGGATAGCTTGTCTACAGGAATTGCAGGGGTACTAATATACTTCGTAGGCAATGTGCAGGGACTATCTTTTGTTAGCATTAATTTGCTGACCGTAGGTATATGTTGTGCATGGATCTTTTTTATTTTTCGATCATCTAAGACTTATAACAAGGTCTTACTCAGACAAATAGAAGTGGATCATACTGAGGTTAAGGGGAAGAATCAAATAAGCAATCTTGAGTATATAAAATCCTACGTTAATAATAATAGAAATAATGGCATAAGTGTCAAGGCATCTCTCAAAGAGCTGACCAATCATGAAAACCAAAGTATACGTGTACTTGCATTGCGTGAGTATGGGCAGAGATATAGAGATAGTGATAGATCGATGGTATATGACATGGCACAATCATCTAATAGTCATCTGAAAGAGGAAGCATTTCATATTATATTGAGTTGGTCTAAGACACCTCAGCTTATTGATACTTTATATATCAAGACGGCACTCGTCGATCAGCCATATCTTATCAAGGCACTTGCGGATGCATTAAATCATAAGATTCAAATTCGAAAATATAAAGTCCATCGAAAGATAGAACAGACTTATGAGAAAATAATGGAACAACATTACAATGATGAGTATATTATAAATGAGGCGATCGATAAGTTATATAAAGCGGCAGTCATATCGAGATACGAAAAATTCTATCCGCATATAGAGGCAGAGCTTCTTACACAGATATCACCACAGACGCAGCTTGCTGCCATAGAAGCGATATCCTATGGTGCTGACCCATACTTCTTCGAACGATTACGAATAGAAGACATACATCATTCTAATCAGGAAGCCTACTACAGATGTCTTGCCACGTTTCCTTCCCGACTACTACATCTGCTAAGATCTAATATCCACAACGCTAAGGTGTTACTACAATATTTACCGGCTTGTAGTTATATCGATAGTCAGAAGTCTGTTAACTTCTTATTCAGATTGTTAGATCATAAGAACATTAGAATCAGAAGAAAATCACTATACACAATTAATTATCTGAAGAAAAATTACGATTACCTCAATTATAATAATCTGAGAACCAAAGCTAAATTACTATCAGAGATTCGGTATCTAAAAAAATTAATAGCTACGGATTATTTCATATCTAATGCTCCTCACGATAATGCGTATATGCCTAACATCAAGCGAGGGTTGATGAGGGAACTTAATAGCGCATTAGTGAGAGTATTTATCTATATAGGCTTAGTGACTGAGCGTGATGACATGGGAGCGATATATAGTGCTATGAAAGATGACCGCAAAGAATCTGCATTAGATATATTAGACAGTATATTACCTTATAAGTGGAGAAAAAGAATCGTACCTATACTGGAAGCGACAGTAAGTAAAAAATGGGATATCGACGATCTTAGAGTGTTAGGTATCCAGATTCCCAAAAGGAGGAAAGTGTATAGATTTATAAATTCTATGACGGATTCTAAACTTAAAGAGGCACTTAAGAAGTATGTAAGAACTGCCTCTGATATAAATAATTAAATCTAAGCAGTAATTATGGTTTGGCTTCACGCATAATGGGTTTCTCCTTGTCTATAATTAATGGAGCAGGTTTCTTACCTATCCCCAAAACTGATTCTGCCACTTTAATTAGGTCTCTACATATTTTGGATCCACCAGGATCTTCTATCAGTGCCACCAAGATATATCTTCGTCCATTCTTACCGTCGATCAGTACACTGTCAGAGTGAAAGTTTCTCCATGAGCCAGACTTCCTATATAGCAGCAGGTTGGAATCCAATCTTTTTAAAGTCTTGACAAATTTATGATTGATCTCAGGTCTGACCAGGTACTTCTGCATCTCTTCGTTGTACACACTACTCACCAGCTTACCGTATGCGAGCATGGTATAGAACCGACAAACTTGATGTACAGTAGCGCCGTGGGATATTCCGAATAATGGATCAGGTTTTCTGACATCGGCCTTAGCATACTTTTTTCCCACCCATAAGCCGCCGCCATAATTGATATCATAGAAATTATAATCGTCGCTCTGTAGGACCTGAGCTATTTTGTCTAATCCCATTCTTTCGATTACTCTCGTTGTCGCTGCATTATTTGACTTAGCAATCATGAGCCGCATATCCTTCTTTAGGGCTTCGTCATATTCTAAGATATTACTCTTGACGCATTCTAATGCTGATAGCAACACAGCAATTTTTGGAAGACTAGCAGAGTACATCATGTGATTGCCATTGACTGTCGCATACTTGATATTCTCAGGATCTCTAAGATCTACAAGACCTACCGCCATACGCTTTTGCTTTAGCAGTCTTCGGTAATTTCTGTTTTTTGAGATCTTATTGATAAGTTTGTTCTGCAGGAACACGTCTATTTGGGTATCTAATTCCTGATATAGTTCTGAAGGGTAGGGGTAAGTGCCGGTACTGAATCTATATTGGGCTGAGACCACAGATGATAAGAACAATAATATGAATGAAATTGAATAAATTGTAACTGGTTTAGACATCCTACAAAGATAATTATCTTAAGCATTGATATGGGTTACGAATTTGTTAATGTAAATGAAACTTACGAACTATTTATTGTATCCTTGGGTTCTAGTGCTTATACTAATGACACATTAGAATGTCGCTTATAGTCTGTTGCAATTAAGGAATCTCAGCGTATTAAAAATACCTACCTTTTAGTAGGCAGGTAGACTCGCCATTACCTGTGCCGCCCACGGCGGTAGCTACGGTTATGACTGCGTTTTTTACCTTGATCTTAAATAATTTAATTCAGAATTTTTATACGACATTTTTATAATGTAAATGGTATTATTAATTTAATATTTTATTCCTGAAGAAAACTTTCTATGCGATTAGGTCTATTCTCATTACTATTTACAGGATTCGTTCTGTGTGCCATTCCTCAGATCAGCATAGCACAGAAGCTGTCTCAGGCTTTGATATCAGAACTGAAGGAAGATATTAGAGGACCTTACAAGGATATCAAATGGTTCTGTGATGACGGCAGCATCCGAGAAGCAAGAGATCCATGTCCCGAACCCATGGAAGGCGTACAGCATGCTCGCTACAAAGACAATGTGTCTCGCATAGCAGAAAGAGATCATATATTTCTGGATCAGATATTAGTGGGTACTGAGTACGAGGACTTCTGGAATGAGAAAGAGCAAAACAGTAGACTCAAACAATACCAAATCACCAACTTTCTCTATGCCTCAGATGACGGATGGATATTAGAGAAAGCAAAGAATTATAGAGGTGCTAAGCAGACAGAAGATGAGCAAGAGTGGGGTCAAGAATTCTTAGAGTGGGTGGTAAGTAGCGATAGTAGATTGCGAGAAAATTTTCTGCTGATAAGAATGGCAGCAGAAGATATACCACATGGTGAGGAAAGTAATGTCAGTCAGAGAGTCCGAGCCTACTCTAAACTGCTTGCAGAAGCCAATCCAAAATTTATGAATCTGAGAATAAAGATCCATAATAATCCCGATCGATCAGATATAGGCAGTGTAGAAAATTGGAGATCCTCTCATGAAGAAAATCTATCTGACCAAGAGAACGATTATACACAATCACTCATAGATGATATGAGAATTATGTATAAGCCATTCTCTACAGAAGATGTCAACAATTATCTCCGTTACCTTCCTAAAGAATCGGACATTTACGCTCATATAAGGGCATTCAGCGATAATCATGTAGATAGCCCAGAGCACCTGCGCAGTATCGAGATATGCGGCTTGTTAGCTAAGATAAGGTCTGATATATATGATACTAAGTGGAGTGTCGCCAGGGTTAAACTTATAGACTTAAGCAATTATCTCGAAGAAATTCTGATGAGAAATATCGCTGATTGGGATAGGGAATCGATTGCTGATATAAGAGATAATATGTGCTATCTCACAGAGGCTGTATACGGCTGCGGCTATATAGAAAAATGGGAATACGATAAGTTGCAGCATGACCTATCATGGTTGCATGGTACTCATGTCAGTGTAGAGAATCTAAGCTTATATATTTATAATACACAGAAAATTGTCCTCTGGTCTACTCAGATGTTGCAGTCCATCTACTCCGAACCAGTTAATGCTTTTAGAAAATTCGAGCCATTGGTTGGAGGATTTGTAGATGATAAGATTAGGTCTACCATAGTGTTAAGTGTGGGAAAAATGGTATCCGAGCTTAAGGGAATATTTAATAACTACGCCGATAGAGCTTCCGTGATTATATCTAAAAAAAATGTCGCAGGCATACAAGGTCTTAATCCTGGGATCGCTAAGGGAATATTAGAAGTAATCTCACAGTTGCCAGAAGATGTCGATTTAGATGCTGACAAGATTTATGCCTTCGATAGACCTCCAGCAGATCTTAAGCCTGTAGCGGGTATACTCAATGTGCAGGAAGGTAACCCTGTCAGCCATGTACAATTACTGGCTCGTAATCTTGCAATTCCTAACGGTCTGATAAGCTCTGATGTATTAGATTACCTTAAGAAGTATGACGGAGAAGAAATCTTCTATGCCGTCTCCCCTAAGGGTACGATCAAGCTTAAGTTAGCCGATGATATGACTGGAGAAGAGCAAAAAATATTCAAAAGTAAGGATAGGAATAATAAAAGAATTTCTATCAGCACTTCTAAAATAATATTACATGCAGACAGTCTCTTAGATATGTCTAAGATAGATGCCAGTTACAGCGGTAAGTGGTGTGGGCCTAAGGCAGCTAATCTCGGTCAACTTAAGCAAATGTTTCCTGATAATGTTGTAGAAGGTTTTGTGATTCCCTTCGGCATATTTAAGGATCATATGGAGCAAGAGATTCCTGACCTGGGTGAGAGTTACTGGACGTATCTGAAGCGTATCTTCTCTAATGAGAAGCAATTCTTACACCAAGGCGTAGATCCTAAAGAGGTAGAATGTATTACTCTGCAGGAGTTATCCTATCTGCAATCTCTCATAGAGGATATGCCACTCAAGAATAATTTTGTAAGTAACGTAGAGACACAATTTAAAGATATCTTTTCGGATAAGCTGGGACAAGTGCCAGTCTTCCTTAGAAGTGATACGAATATGGAGGACTTGCCAGAATTTACAGGTGCTGGACTTAATCTTACATTATTTAATGTATTGAGTAGAGATAAGATCTTACAGGGCATTAAGAAGGTGTGGGCCTCTCCATATAGCGAAAGAAGTTATCAGTGGAGACAGCAATATCTAGAGAATCCTGAAGACGTATATCCAAGTATATTAATTATACCCAGCGTCAATGTAGATAAGTCAGGAGTCATCATTACTAAGGGTGTCAGTAGTGGTGATGAAAATGCGATAAGCATTTCATTCAGTAAGGGTGTAGGGGGTGCCGTAGAAGGTCAGTCTGCAGAGAGTTACGTGATACACCAAAGTCGCTATGTAGAATTAATAAGTCCTGGTCGGGAGACTAAGTACCGAGTCATACCATCCACCGGTGGTTCTAAGTTAGAGCATAGTGCATTGAATGATCCAGTCCTTACACCAGTAGACTTAGTAGCACTTAATAACATGGCAAAAGACATTAGTAGAAAGATGGATGCCGTCACCGATAATGGAGGACCATATGATATTGAATTAGGTATCAAAGATGGCAAGATATGGTTGTTTCAGGTTAGACCATTCGTAGAAAATAAAGAAGCTAACGCTTCACTATATCTGGAGTCATTAGACCCTAAGTTTGATGATAAATTAATTCCTTTAGACTGATATTTAAGATTTACACTTATGAAATACCTCTTCATTCTCATTACCCTGTGCATTGCAAAATCGACCACGGCATACCCTATAGATGGCTACAAGTATACTGGTATCGATAGGCTCATGTATCACTGGAAAATCTATCAGGATTCTACTATAGATACAAAGCTTAAGGGAGGTGCTTTCCTCATGATGGAGGATATACACTTATCATTAGTAGGTGAGAATTATAATTGGAATCAGTCGGATGATAAGTCGATGCAAAATTCTGTTAATAATATTTTTAGATCCTTGGAGCCTCAGTATAGTCTGAGTATAATGGATATATCTAATCCTAACAATATTAAGTACGCCTCGATGAGAGAGGACGTCGGTTACCAACCAGGCAGTGTAGGGAAGCTTGCCATTACAGTTGCATTATTCTATGAGTTGGCACGTGTATATGATAATGATTGGGATAAGATCCACGCTGTGTTATATACTAAGAAGGTTAAGGCTGGTCCATGGGGAGTACCTAACCATCATACTGTACCATTCTATGACATAGAAAAAGACAAATATACTAAGCGTAAGATCGTACCCTCTGATGAGTTTACTCTCTACGAATGGTTAGATCATATGATGTCTAAGAGTAGTAATGCTGCCGCCAGTATCCTCATGAGGGAGGCGATGCTCGTACATGTGATGGATAGCTATTATGATTGCGCTACATATGATGAGATGGATGCCATATTCGAAAATACTGGTAAGTCAATTTTAGCAGATCTATGTGAAGACATTATGAATTGTCCTCTCAGAGAATTAGGAATTGGTGAGGACGAGTGGCGATTAGGTGGTTTTTTTACAAGAGGTGCAGAACCATATGTACCGAGGCAGGGGGGCAGTATTGGTACGACTAAGGGACTTATGAAATACATGCTCGCCATGGAGCAAGGTAAGATTGTCAATGAAAGAATTTCTTTAGAGATAAAGAGATTGATGTACCTCACTGATAGAAGAATCCGATATGCCTCGTCACGCAGCATAGCAGATGATGCTGTCTACTTCAAAAGTGGAAGCTTATATAGTTTCAAAGATGAGCCAGGATTCGTCAAGAAAGCATACGCAGGTAATCGTTATAATTATATGAATAGCATTGCTATTGTAGAAAAGCAAGATAGCACTAATAAGAAGTACATGGTCGCTCTGATGAGTAATGTACTCAGAAAGAATAGTGTCGGAGAGCATTATGGTCTCGCGAGCCAAATGGACAGATTAGTTCTCTCGGAATAACAATCTTCTTTTATACGCTAATAGTATTCCTCAAGATATTTTATGTCTTAGACAATAATGATTTAAGTCTATGGAAGAATAATAGAAAGATTATTCATAGCTTTACACTAACAGAAGTTCTTTATATCATAATTACTTATCGAGAAAGGTGGAGGGACAGGCCCTTTGATACCTTAGCAACCATCCTATTATGAGGATAAGGTGCTAATTCCTAACTCTTATATATTAAGAGAAAGATGAGAACATGCATATTAATTATGCCTTCCTTCCATTCCATTTTTGATAATTATAGACAATTACTTAGATGGAAATCTCAATTACAAAAACAGACAAAAATTTTGCATTTCTCGCTACCAGCGAGGGAGAAGCAACACCTATTAACTTATGTGCAAGTGACGCTTTAGAAAAGGGTAACATCGGTTATCGACCGATGCAGACCTTACTGATGTCTCTGGCGTCTTGTATGTCTATTGATATACTGATGATACTGGAGAAGCAAAGGCAATCAGTGACAGATTATAGAGTAGATGTTAAGGCAGATAGGACAGATGACACACCTTCCATATTTGCTTCTATTAATTTTCATGTATATATAAGTGGAGATATAAAAGAGGATAAGCTTAAGAAAGCGATCGACTTAAGCAGAGATAAATATTGCTCTGTCTATCACATGATGCGGCAAGATGTACCATTCACAATCAGTTATACCATCAATCCAAAAAGTAAATAAAAAATGGAAGAGTTTAAATTTGAAACGCAAGCCATCAGAACACAATCTGAGAGAACGCATAATCGAGAGCATTCTACACCGTTGTATCTGACTTCCAGTTTTGTATTCGAAAATGCAGAGCAAGGCGCCGCTATATTTAGTGGAGAGGAGAAGGGTAATTTATATTCCAGATTCTCTAATCCCAATACACAAGAATTAGTGGATAAGCTATGTCTACTGGAAGGATGCGAAGCAGGGGTCTCTACGGCATCTGGTATGGCAGCCGTTTATACAAGTTTTGTCGCTCACCTACAGCAAGGTGATCACATCCTGGCTTCCAAGGATATTTTTGGAAATGCACAATATATCATCACTCAGATTTTACCTAAGATGGGTGTAGAACATACACTGGTAGATGTAGACGATGCTCAGGCTTGGAAAGATTCTATAAGAGATAATACTAAGATTGTATATCTCGAGACGCCTTCTAATCCGACGCTTAAGATTGCAGATATGTCTTATGTGAGTGACTTATGCAAATCTCGTGGAATCTTGTTTTTTGTGGATAATTGTTTTGCGACACCTTACCTCCAGCGGCCTGCAGATTTTGGCGCAGACTTAGTGATCCATTCTGCGACTAAGTATATAGATGGACAGGGTAGAGTGCTGGGAGGAGCAATAATCGGTAAGACGGCTGAGGTTGGTATATGCTACGATTTTATAAGAAGAACTGGCGCTTGTCTGTCCCCATTTAATGCATGGGTGTTATCTAAGAGTATAGAAACATTAGCGATGAGAATGGACAGACATTGTGCTAACGCATTAGCAATAGCAGAATGGTTATCGACTGATAGTCGAGTATACGATGTTTCTTATCCATTCTTACAGTCACATCCTCAGTATGAGTTAGCTAAGAAGCAGATGCGATTAGGTGGGGGTCTTGTGGGATTTAAAATCAATGGAGGCTTAGAAGAAGGAAAGAAATTTCTTAATTCTCTGAAGATTCATAGTCTAACTGCTAATCTTGGAGATGCCAGAAGTATTGCCACACATCCATCTTCTACCACTCATTCTAAGCTTACTCTGGAAGAGCAGTCTAAGATGGACATTACACCAAGTTATATCAGATTATCGGTAGGTCTGGAAAATATAGATGACCTCATCAGAGATATAGATCAAGCGTTAAGTATTATCAGCTAAACGATGACCTGTATCAATACTTAGAATTATTTATATGAAAAAATATATACACAACGGCTCCTTCTCATTAGAGTCTGGTGAATCGATGGATCAGTTGCACATTGTCTATCAGACATTCGGGAAGACCAATGCTGCTAAAGATAATGTAGTCGTTGTCTTCCATGCAATCTCTGGGGATTCTAATGTCATGAAGTGGTGGCCAGGATTATTTGGAACAGGCTGCATATATAATGAAGACGATTATTTTATTATTTGTGCCAATGCCTTAGGTTCTCCGTTTGGATCTTCTAAACCAGAGGATCTGAGCTTCCCTAACTTTACAGTTAGAGATGTCGTAGCGGCTCATTTGCTATTATTGTCAGACCTTGGAATAACAAATATACATACAGCTATCGGCGGCTCTTTTGGTGGGTATCAAGCTTTAGAATTAGCACATAGCTACACTGGAAGAATCGGGCATCTCATCTTATTAGCGACAAGTGCTCGGGAATCTGCATGGGGAATTGCGATACATGAGTCGCAGCGTATAGCGATGAGAACTGATAGTACTTTTGGAGCAGTAGACGGCGGTCTTGCTGGTATGAAAGCAGCTCGAGCAATAGCTATGCTAACTTATAAGACCAGCCAAGAATTGATAGATAATCAGACGGATGATGATCAGACATTAGATAACTTTAAGGCTTCATCATATATTAATTATCAAGGTGATAAATTCGTCAAATCTTTCGATGCATTATGTTATTACTATCTGACGAAATGTATCGATTCCCATAATATGGGTCGTGACAGAGGTGGAGAAGTTAAGGCGCTGCAGAATATTCAGATCCCTACTTTGGTCATAGGATTTACTTCAGATACTTTAGTCCCTGTTCGGTTTCAGAAATTTCTGGCTGAGCATATTCCTAATGCCATTATGCAAGAACTGCAATCTCCCTATGGTCATGATGGATTTCTAAAAGAGACCGACAGGATTAGTCATTCAATCTCTCAATTTTATAAAAATAATAACCTCAGTCTGCAAAAAAATAAGAGGGTCGTACTTAAGTTCGGCGGAACATCGCTGTATGGTCGAAACAAACTGGATAATGTCATAAGTATCATCAAGGCAGCACAATCTCATGATCCCATTGCAATAGTTGTTTCCGCAAGAGGTAAGAGTACGGATAAGCTGATAGAGTTATATGACTTAGCTAAGGAAGGTCTCGATTTTAATGAGAAATTTGTAGAATTTGAAAGTTACCTGAAGGAAGATGGCATGGCTGTAAATATTGCCGCTGAGTTAAAAGAACTATCAGCTGTCTTGTATGCCATACACCTCCTTAAAGAGGATAACGAATTTGCATACGATCGAGTCGTCGCATATGGAGAGCTCATTAGCGCTAAGTGCATTGTGGAGGTATTACAAACTCATGGATACAAGAGCACATTTGTAGATGCAAGAAGTATCATTCATACGAGAAAAGTCTTTGATAACTTCGAAGTATGTATGGATGAAAGTAGAACAGCTACTCAAAAATTATTTGCAACATATATGGATGATCAAATGCCTATCATAACAGGATTCATAGCCAGTAGTGAGAAAGGTCGGACAGTAACGCTTGGTCGTAATGGAAGTAACTATACGGCAACATTAATCGCAAGTTATATACATGCTAAGGAAGTGCAGAACTGGACGGATGTCAGAGGTGTATATAGTTCTAATCCCAATGTCGTCAGCAATGCAGTACAGATAAAAACCATGAGTTATAAGGAAGCAAATGAAATGGCAAATTTTGGTGTCAATCTATTGCACCCAAAGACCATATTGCCTCTTATGCAGTCTAAGATCCCACTGGTTATAAGAAGTACATTGCACCCTGATGATTCTGGAACTACGATAAATCATACAGGTGCAGATAAAAATATCAAGGCGGTGACGATGATAGAGGATATCGCAATGGTGGCAATAGAAGGAAGTGAGTTGTCAGAGAAGGTCGGAATAGATGCAAGAATATTCTCTGCACTCTGGTCAAAAGAAGTCAGCGTTAAAATGATCTCGCAAGCTTCTTCTGAGAGAGGAATTGGCTTTGTGATTTCTTCTGGTGACGTACAGAAAACGGAACTGATCCTCAACGAAGAATTCCATAACGAACTGCGATTGGGCCAAATATCGAGTATCAGAATTAATGAACAGATCGGCATCGTCTCTGTGATAGGAAGGCATAATTATGCATTGGAAAAAGCCATAAGTGCACTCAGGCAGAATAGTATCTGGATGTATCTGATCAGTAATAGTATAAGCGGCGAGCATATATCACTCGTGGTGGATAAGAGCCAATTAGAGAAGGCTGTGAGCCTGGTGCATGACGAAGTATTTAGGTAGGTCTATGTGGAACCAAGTTTTCTTAAGGATTCCATAATAGGGTTTAGTTATATTTACCACCACAATAATTATACTATCGAAAAGCAAGCCATCATAGCGTTAAGCGATGCTCTATATGAAGCATCTAAGTCTATCAGGATTCTGAGATCAGTCAATTGGTCCCAAAAAACAAGGGCTGATTTTTTTGCGCAGAGTGCTCAAGTCTTACCAGAAGTAAGTTATCCTGACTATGATCCTTCGGAGACCCTTCATCTCATAGATAATGCACGTGCATTGATCTTGGATAATTCTCCTTTTGAAAATTGGGGAAATCGTATTGCGGATAAGTTGGAGAATGGTGCTCGATTATTATCTTCTATGGGAACGAGTGATTTCTATAAGTACTCTGCTCGATTGTACGGCACACCGAAGGATATCTTACCTGATGGAGAGACTAATTCCCTGGATCTGGCATTGTTCTTCGAAGAGATGTACAAGAATATAGAAGCACTCAATATAGAAGCCCAATATCCTGAATCGTATGACGCTAAGGATATATCTGATCGTATGCGTGTAGAGGTTAATACGATGTTTGGTGATGATGCTCCAGAGATTATTATCGATGACGAGGTGTCTAGTAAGGTGATTGCAGGGCGGCGACGTATACGAGTCAGGTCTACAGCCATGTTTGATGATAATGATATAGATCAGCTAATACATCATGAAGCATTCGTACATGTAGCGACCTCTATCAATGGTTATCAGCAGAAGTCTATTAAGATCTTACGAGCCAGCCACCCTGGTACGACAAAGACGCAAGAGGGCTTAGCTGTATTTGCAGAATTCATCACAGGTCATATCGATCTGGAAAGGATCAGAAGATTATCGGATAGAGTATTGGCAATTCAGATGGCTGTAGATGGTGCTGATTTTATAGATGTATACCGATATTATTTAGATAAGATTGGGCATCAAGAGAATGCATATGAGAGTGCCAGGAGGGTATTTCGTGGTGGTGTTATTACTGGTGGTGCCCCATTCACAAAAGATATGGTCTATCTCGATGGATTACTGAGAGTACATAATTTTCTAAGAGTTGTCGTCTCATCTGGCAAAGCAGATTTGTTGCCATTATTATTTGCAGGTAAGATGGATCTGGAGGATATCGATGTCGTCATCCGCTTACGTGATATGGGACTGATCGAGTTGCCTAAATACTTACCTCCATGGATGAAAGATATCAGATTCCTATTGACTTACTTAGCTTACTCTTCATTTCTTAATAGTGTAAAGTTGACCAAGCTTAAGGACTACTATTCTAACTTGATTTGCTAATTGCCAATTTTAATCATAGTAGTCTTCTATAACTTCTGCAGGTCGGAAATAAGTCTTGTCACAGACCATGACGATAATAAGGAATACAATATCCAGAGCTATACTGAAGTAAATACCGATACTACTTAGATTACCTATCATTTTTCCCGTTCCGACGTCCGCTGCATAGATAGCTAACTGGAATATACCGAAGGCAAGACTTACCGCAAGAGTAGTCAGTACAACTGGTATAGTATATTTACGTGATGCTAAAAGCATAATTCCTCCTATAAGAAATAGTAAAGCTACAACAAGCCCCATATACCCAAATCTAACCATCCATGTTTGACGATATTCAGAAAATTTGAATGAGTTTTTCATAGTTGTTTCAAAATTGACATTTTGCATACTATCGACTTCTACAGAATCAGAAAACATCTCTAACATTTTCTTTTCGTCATCCGTAAGTTCAGTCACTTTCGTTTGTTGTATTGAGTCACCTACTTCTACGATTTCGTTATCGGCATTAGCTTTAGAGCTGGCTTCGGCTTCTTCTATGGTTTCATTGACGAGCTCCATCATTTCAGGTGTTTTGATATCACCTACCTTGCTAAGTGCCCCACACCCACCGAATAATAGCATAAATACACCTACAATAATTGCCCAAGTTGGTCTCTTCATTTGTTATTTTTTTTTAAATCATCCTACCGGCTTGATATTGAAATATCATCGTCACTTTCTGATTCTTATGGAAATATAGACAATATTTTAATTTTCAGGATAAAGTATAGACTAATCCACGCCTCTTATATACTTAATCCACTGGAGATTCTATAATAAAACATTTTTGCTCTCATCTTATAATTATAAAATAAAACTGATTATTCAGATCCAGATGCTACTAATGAATCGTACTATAAATAAAGCCTCTCAGTTGCAGCAGATTGGAGAGGGGTAACGTTATAAGTAAAAATCATACTTAAGCAGTAACCAATAGGCCTACCGCTACATAAATAGAGTAGAAACGAAGAATGAACAATGAAAACGATTAAAAATTTAGACTTACAGAAAGAGAGAGTTATAAAGATTCAGACCGATGTAGATCATAACATACTGAGAGTAACTAATCAATCTCATAATTCCAGATATAGTTGGTTTATGACAGATGATAATGGAGATGTATCACTTAGTGGAAATGTAGTAGAGAAAGACATTACCATCAGTTTAGAAAATCTGAGCCAAGGAGTCTATCATTTTAGAGCTCAAGGAGAAAAAATAGAATTACAAGTAGGCTTAGCCTCATAGATCATAAAAGAAATTAGTTAGAAGTTGGTTTTGTAAAGTTTTTTTTAAAAGCTTGCTAGGTTGTTTGATTTAGCGAGCTTTTTTTATGTACAAGTATCCAAAATCAATTTTTAATCATAAATAGTATTACTCTATAAGCTTAAGTCACTGAATCAAGTGATACTCACATAAATTAGGCGAACTCCCAGAGTTATAATATATGGTAGCTCCGATGATACGGTATGGGCACAGAGAGGATGGAAACCTATGGATAGGAATGGTTAGGGAGTGCTTATTGCGCAGAAGATTTAGCAATAGTACGTATATGTAGTTCCATTTCCCTATTATAAAAACTTACTCTAAAAATCCTCTATTTACAGACCCTTCAATGAATGTAAGTAATCTTCTTTCTTCAGTACCCGAGTTCCATACCATGAGAATGCTTCTCCATCCACAAGTGTGACTTCAGCGTCAGGAAGGATCGATTGGAAATAAGATATATGTGAATCCTTAAATGGAAATGGCTCAGAGCTCAGCAAAATGACATCAGGGTTATAAGATTGGATATCAGCTTCTGTAACCACAGGATATCGATCAGCTTCTTCAAGAACATTATAATAGCCACAATACTCAAGCATACTATGGATAAATGTATCTCTACCTGCAGACATCATAGGATTTTGCCAGATCAGGTATAGAACTTTCTGTGTTCTATTATTCTTTTTTGATTGATGTATGAAGATTCTCATCTCATTCACTAATGCCTGACCTTTTTCTTCTGTACCTGTTAGCTCAGCAATAGTCTTTATAAGATCGATATTATCTTCGATGCATTTGATGTCAGTAACATGGACTTTGTAATCTTGAGATAGAGTTAGTATTTGTTCTTTCGTATTTTCTTCTTTGTTAGCTATTATAAGGTCAGGCTCGAGAGACACTATCTTCTCTATGTTTAGTTTTTTCGTACCGCCTATTCTTGTCTTCGATCTGTACCATATGTCTGGATGGATGCAGAACTTAGTTATACCTACGACCTCATCTCTTAGACCTAAGTCGTATAAGAGTTCTGTCAGGGAAGGTACGGTAGATATGATTCTCATTATGTTCCAAAAGTATAGGAAAAACTGGACTCCTCAGGACAAAGTAATTAGCACCTCAGACATGCTTTATTTATACATTTCACTGATGATGAAAAAAGGTATACTTTTGCCGAAAATTAAATAAAATGTCAGCAATAGATAAGATAGATGTAGGTCTCATAAATTTGGGAATGGAAACAGCTAATTTTGAATCAGATACTAAGGTCTGTATACATACGAATAAGGGAGATATCAATCTCACATTATATGGTACTAAGGCACCTAAGACAGTATATAACTTCTTAGAACTCGCTAAGGCGGGATACTACGATGGACTGACTTGGCATAGAGTCATTCCTAATTTCATGATCCAAGGTGGATGTCCTAATGGGACAGGTGCAGGTGGTCCAGGTTATAATTTTGCGGATGAGTTCGACCCAGAGCTTAAGCATGACAGCGCAGGTGTCCTTTCTATGGCTAACGCTGGCCCTGGTACTAATGGTAGCCAGTTTTTTATTACACACACTGCTACGGAATGGTTAGATGGGAAGCATACTGTCTTTGGTAAGGTAGACTCAGAAGCTGACCAGGGTGTCGTCAACGATATCAGAGGAGGTGATGAGATTATTTCTATAGAGATTAAGTAGTCAGTTGTTATTTTTTGATAGAATATTAATATGTAACTCTTATGAAGTTAGTTTTCTTAACTGGAATTGTAATTATTTTTAGTCTATCGGCTTGTGGTGTGCAATGCGATTCAGATAGGTCGGACTTTGAACTGTCTGAGACAATAGCTAGCTGGTATAATCCTATTGTGGATGACGTGCAATTATTCCAACATGATAGCATTAATGTGGTAAGACTTGACTTCAGCAAATCAGAATACACAGTATTCTGTGGCGACGAATGTCCAGAATGTAAGGCGGTAGAATTTTCTTTTGATTATAAAGATGACATGTATAGAGTTATATCAGATACACGTGATATCATATCTTTGACATTAAATGATACGACAATTGTCGATCATAATATGGAGAAGAATACCAGTCTTTCTGGGAGCACTGACTTTCAGGGAAGTAGTTCCTTATTAGATAGCTTGCAGACAGAAATAATACGATTCGAAATTAGTAGAGCCAGTGGTCTTAATTTAGATTTATTTACAGAGATATTATTGAGTAAATCTGATGGGCTAATTGGATTCACAGTTAATGGTGACAGTTATAGTCGGCAATAATTTATAGAATATTATGATCTCAGTTAATGGCGTTGCGGTAGAGTTTAGTGGGCATACCTTATTTAAGGATGTGTCATTCATTATCAATGAGAAAGATCGGATTGCCCTCATGGGTAAGAATGGCGCTGGTAAGTCTACACTAATGAAGATCATAGCTGGCTTAAATGAACCTACTCGCGGTCATATACAATATCCTCCAGATGCAGTGATCGCTTATCTGCCGCAGCATTTAATGACTGAGGACAATTGCACCGTATTCGAAGAGACAGCTAAGGCTTTCTCTAAGATCAATGATATGAAAACGGAGATGGATAAGCTCAATAAAGAACTGGAAACCAGAACTGATTATGAATCTAAGGCTTACATGGATATTATCAATAGAGTATCAGATCTCGGCGAAATATATTATGCCATCGAGGAAGTCAATTATGATGCAGAGATAGAAAAAACTTTATTGGGCTTAGGGTTTAAGAGAGACGACTTTCACAAACCTACAAGTGAATTTAGCGGAGGGTGGCGTATGAGGATAGAGTTAGCCAAGATACTCTTACAGAAGCCAGATCTGATCTTGCTCGATGAGCCAACTAATCATATCGACATCGAATCAGTGGTATGGTTAGAAGATTTCTTAGTGAATAAAGCTAAGGCGGTGCTCGTCATATCTCATGATAAGGCATTCATAGATAATATCACTAATCGGACTGTCGAGCTGACAATGGGTAAGATCTATGATTACAAGGCAAACTACTCTCACTATCTCGAACTGAGAGAAGAAAGGCGTGTAGCACAAATCAAAGCCTTCAAAGAACAAAAGAAAACCATTGCGGAGAGTCAGCGATTCATAGAAAAATTCCGAGGAACTTTCTCTAAGTCTAATCAAGTTAACTCCGTCAAGCGAATGCTCGACAAATTAGAAATTATAGAAATCGACGAAGTAGATACATCTTCACTTAAGTTAAAATTTCCAGCTTGTAATCGATCTGGTGATTATCCAGTTACTGTCAAGGACCTATCTAAAAATTACGATGATCTGACCGTATTCAAAGATGCTAACCTGTCTATCGAAAGAGGGGAGAAGGTATCATTCGTAGGTCGTAACGGAGAAGGAAAGTCTACTATGATCAAAGCAATTATGGGAGAGATCGAAGTCGATGGCATTTGTAACTTAGGCCATAATGTAGAGATAGGATATTTTGCTCAGAACCAGGCGTCATTGCTGGATGGCGAGTTGTCAGTATTTGAGACTGTCGATAATGTCGCAGTCGGAGAGGTCAGGACACAGCTTAAGAATATATTGGGTTGCTTCATGTTTAGCGGCGATGATATAGATAAAAAAGTGTCTATGCTGTCAGGTGGAGAGCGTACAAGGTTAGCGATGGTCAAGCTACTCTTAGAACCAGTCAATCTACTAATTCTCGATGAGCCCACTAATCACCTTGATCTACGATCTAAGGATGTGCTAAAGGATGCCTTAATGGCATTCGATGGGACGCTGATTCTTGTATCTCACGATAGGGAATTCCAGAGAGGACTGACGGACAAGGTCTTTGAGTTCAAAGATAAGAGAGTCCGAGAACACTTCGAGACGATCGATGATTTTATGGAGCGTTATAAGGTGGAGAGCCTGTAGTAATCCTGCTTGTATATCATAGAAGATAATCTCTCTCTTAACAACATGTTATGACTCTATAAAATTTTGGTTAAGGAATCCATAATTTAGCGCTATCATAATAGTCATGCCATAGCGGTAACTAACTTTGGTTATTCATTAGTCAAATAACAAATCTAAATAAGCAATTCCTATGAGACATACCCTCATGACAGTGGCACTCTGTCTATCTTTCTTTTGCCTAAGTGCTAATACCATAACACCACAAGTAGATACGATACCTTTTAAGTCATGGAATTTTGGTTTTCAATCAAGTTTTTTGTCTGACTTTAATGGCATAACTACCTACCGCTTAGGTATGTTCTCAGAGCACCGAATCAATGAACGATTCAGTATCGAAGCAGATGCAAATATTACACTGACAGATGCAAATTTGACAGAGTTCTATCAATATGAATCAACAGATTTAGATGTCGCCCTATCAGCTAAATACAGAATAGGTTCGGATAAGTCTTGGTTTTTGAAAATTGGGTATTATCAAATTCACAATTTATGGAATAATGCTGCAGAAAGGCTGAATGATGCTATTCCATCATCATTAATAACTTATCCTGAAGGTTTGAGATTTAATATTAGAGATGGTCTCCAATTAGGAGTAGGAAAGGACTTTAATCTGTCTCATGGAAGAGCTATTTCTGTAGAAAGTATTTTACGTCGAGTAGAAAGAAAATATCAAGGGGGACTTAAAATAGGATTTAGATTCTAATCTTTAAAAAATTAAATAATAAGTAATCGGATCAGAATAAGATGGTCTGATCAACTTACTTTCCTGAAGCTAATTCTGGACGAGTTGAAGCATTCGATTTTACTTCAGTGAGCTTTTTGCAAGATGTACATTTTGTGAAAAGATTCTTGTTATTAGTTTTTCGAAAATGCAAATAGGATTTCATCTCCTCCACCAGAGATCTTAGCTTCCAGATTATCACCTACCGCATTGTATTCTATCATTTTGGGATAAGGGTTTTCGACATTTTGGCATTGGAAGGATTTCTTATCTATTTGTGTAAGCAAGAAGTGAGTAGTTATGGAATCTTGTTTTCCTTTCACAGAAAAATACCAATCTTGATCATTTTCGAATAAGACAATATTCTCTTTCCATATAGTATCAGCAGCTACCATAGTATAGCCAATGCCACTGTAATATAAAGCACTCTTTTTCTGCCATTGCTCATAGGTCTGTTGCCCCTCTTCTACATCATTCGTCCGCTTCCAATCTCCAACTAACCAATCGAAGGAAGGTATCGTAACTATATCCTTTTCCTCTGCAACCACAGCGGGTTTTTCTTTGCATCCGATGATAGTTAGTAAGAAAGCAAATAGAATTAATTTCTGATTCATAATAGTAGATTATAAAATTGACCTATATATCTTAGGGTCAACCCATTTGTATTTTCCATTAAAAGGGAAAAGTCTTTGTAGTCTTCGACATACATAAATAAGGCCGGTTTCCTTTACACCCCCCTTTACACCCCTACACCCTTACACCCTTAAACCCTTAAACCCTTACCCCTTTACACCCTCACCCCTTTACACCCTTACACCTTTTTCTTCCGCTACACCGCTACACCGCAACACCTTAATACCGCAACACAGCAACACCGTAATACCGTAATACCGTAACACCGCAACACCGCAACACACCGGCCTCCTACATATTCCTACGATACTTCCCACCCACTTCAAACAATGAATTAGTAATCTGCCCAAGCGAACAATACTTAGATACCTCCATTAATGCTTCGAATAAATTTTCATTATTGATAGCTTTCTCTTGCAAGTCTTTTAAGAGCATTTTTGACTTTTCGGTATTGCGTTCATTAAGGCTTTCTACAGTGACGATTTGTTCTTTCTTTTCTTCTTCTGTTGCTCTGATGACTTCTGACGGTATGACAGTAGGAGAGCCTTTACTGCTTAAGAAAGTATTGACGCCTACGATCGGATAGTCACCGCTATGTTTAAGATGCTCATAGTGCATACTTTCTTCTTGGATTTTACTTCGCTGATACATCGTCTCCATAGCACCGAGGACGCCACCACGTTCTGTAATACTATCAAATTCGCTAAGGACCGCTTCTTCTACTAAGTCGGTCAACTCTTCTATGATGAATGATCCTTGAAGAGGATTTTCATTTTTAGCTAAGCCTAATTCTTTATTGATGATTAACTGGATCGCCATTGCTCGTCTTACAGAATCCTCAGTCGGAGTTGTGATAGCTTCGTCATAGGCGTTGGTATGCAATGAGTTACAGTTATCATAGATGGCATACAATGCTTGCAAGGTCGTACGGATATCATTGAAGTCTATTTCTTGTGCATGTAGAGATCTACCTGATGTCTGTATGTGATACTTGAGCATCTGTGCTCTGGCATTGGCGCCGTACTTGTGCTTGAGGGCTTTAGACCAGATCTTTCTCGCGACTCTTCCGATGACAGCATATTCTGGATCGACACCATTAGAGAAAAAGAATGATAAGTTAGGTCCAAATTTATTAATGTCCATGCCTCTGCTCAGATAATACTCGATATAAGTAAATCCATTAGCCAATGTAAAAGCCAATTGTGTCAGAGGATTGGCACCAGCTTCGGCGATGTGATATCCAGATATTGAAACGGAGTAAAAATTTCTCA
>Ga0209187_1000363_pt1 | contig 86030 bp, 62 predicted proteins | sample BantaG_FD_187430 | JGI IMG/M metagenome (GOLD analysis project Ga0209187, IMG submission 187430) | Marine algal microbial communities from Bantry Bay, Ireland - BantryBay_4 metaG (SPAdes) (version 2) | ecosystem: Host-associated > Algae > Red algae > Unclassified | place: Bantry Bay, Ireland...
CTTTATTTTCCCCCAGTTTTATATTAGTAAAACAAGGCAAAATGTTTAACTAATTTATAATCAATGTAATACACCTTAAATATAACTATAAATAGTGTAAAATACAATAAAATTGATAGAAATTTATGTGTGAAACTAATATCTAAACATCTGATTTATAGTAGACTAAGTGTTGAAATTTTGTTTTCTGCCAAGCACTAATTAAGTAATTAATAATTGTGTTTTATGAAATAAAAGTTTAAGAAATAAAAGTTTTTTATTTTAGCATTCCGTTAAATAAAAATCGTCGGATGTTTTCTGTGTTTTTCTTTACGCTTTCTTGAAGAATGTTTTAGCCCCATTTTAATAAAAATTTGTTACCAATTGCTAAATCCAGAAGCAGCTTCATATCTTCTCCATATGCTCTTAAATAGTTGTCTAAAAGGCAACTATTTGAAAATAAAGATGAAGATGGCGCTTATAAAAACTATATTGATTTTATGTATTTAAGATATATTTTTTCTGGTTCATCAGGATCAACAAATTCACCATCTTGTCTAAATTCTAACTTGGTAAAAAGTTTAATACCGCGCTCATCTTTTGGGTGAATCATTGCACGGTAATGATGTATGTGATATTGGTTGGTTAAAATATGCAGAAAATCTTGCCCTGTAATAAAAGCATATCCTTTATTATAATTGGCACAATCTAAAATTTCTATGTCAATATCGCAACGAAGCTTAGCTTTATTGATATTGTGAGCTCGTATAAAGCCTATCATACCTAATGAGGCATGCATAATGCTGTAAATTATAACTTTACCATTACGCACCTTTACATTCCACCAGTCTCTTTCTTGCCGCGCATCTAATTCTTTTTCAGAATATTTTTCATATTCTAACGGATCGGGAAGGATTCTTAATGTTTTTCCGGTTTGCCAATCTTGCCAAGTGGCTACTTTCAAACTAATTTCGCTCATTTTTAAACGTAGTATATTCTAAAATACAAAAATAAACCTAATATTAAATAATTAGGCATCAACTTTAGCGTACTTTGCGTGTGTTACAATAAAATCACGCCTTGGTGGTACATCATCACCCATCAATACAGAAAAAATATGATCTGCTTCTGCTGCACTATCAATAGTAACTTGCTTTAAGGTTCTTCTTTCAGGATCCATAGTCGTTTCCCAAAGTTGTTCTGCGTTCATCTCTCCTAAACCTTTATAGCGTTGTACATTTACACTTTCTTTTTTACCATCACCAGCCATTCTGTCAATTGCTAATTCTCGCTGTTGTTCTGTCCAAATATATTCGGCTTGTTTACCTTTTTTTACTTGGTAAAGCGGTGGTGAAGCAATATAAATATGACCCATTTCTATCAGCTCTTTCATTTTTCTAAAAAAGAAGGTCAAAATTAAAGTAGTAATGTGGCTGCCATCAATATCGGCATCACACATAATTACAATTTTATTATAACGAAGTTTTTCAGTATTTAATGATTTATCTTCATTGGTGTGCACTCCTAATGCAGTAAATATATTTCTTATTTCTTCGTTGTCATAAATTTTATGCTCCATTGCCTTTTCTACATTCAAAATTTTACCACGTAGGGGCAAAATTGCTTGAAAGTTACGGTCGCGGCCTTGCTTTGCAGTTCCACCAGCAGAATCTCCCTCAACAAGATAAATTTCACATTCTTCTGCTACTTTAGAAGCACAATCGGCTAATTTGCCAGGTAGGCCTGAGCCAGAAAGTACATTTTTTCGTTGTACTAATTCGCGTGCTTTACGGGCAGCGTGGCGGGCAGTAGCAGCAAGTATTACTTTTTGAATTATTATTTTAGCTTGTTTTGGATTTTCTTCCAGGTAATGTTTTAAGGTTTCACCAACGGTGCTTTCAACTACGCCTTGAACTTCGCTGTTTCCTAATTTGGTTTTAGTTTGGCCTTCAAATTGTGGCTCGGGCACTTTTACTGATATTAATGTGGTTAAGCCTTCTCTAAAATCATCGCCCGAAATGTCAAACTTTAACTTTTCAAACATTTTTTCTCTATCAGCGTAATTTTTAAATGTACGAGTTAAAGCTCTGCGGAAACCACTTACATGTGTGCCACCTTCTATTGTATTTATATTATTTACGTAGCTATGAATGTTTTCGTTAAAAGAAGTATTGTACTGTAAAGCAACCTCTACCATTACGCCTTCTTTTTCACCTTCTACATAAATTGGTTGCGGAATTATAGAGTCGCGGGTTTCATCTAACCATTGCACAAACTCTATTAAACCTCCTTCACTATAAAATTCTTGTTGTTTAAAGTTACCGTCTTCACTTTTTTCTCGCTCGTCTACAATTGTTAGTTTTATACCTTTATTTAAAAAAGCTAATTCTCTAAGGCGTGCGGCAAGAGTTTCAAATTTGTATTCTTTGACAATAAAAATACTATCATCTGGCATAAAAGTAATGTGCGTGCCAGTAGTTTCGGTAGTGCCTGTTTCTTTTACCGAATACATCGGCTTGCCTATTTCGTATTCTTGTTGATATATTTTACCCTCCCGATATACTGTAGCTTTTAAATTTTTTGATAAGGCATTTACACAACTAACACCTACACCGTGTAAACCGCCCGATACTTTGTAAGAACCTTTATCAAACTTACCGCCAGCGTGTAAAACAGTCATTACTACTTCTAATGCAGAACGCTTTTCTTTTTCGTGTATACCAGTTGGAATACCTCTACCATCATCTTTTACGGTAATAGAGTTATTTGGGTGTATTATTACATCAATTTGCGAAGCATAGCCTGCCAAAGCCTCGTCAATTGAATTATCTACTACTTCGTAAACCAAATGATGCAAGCCTTTAAAGCCAATATCACCAATATACATTGCTGGTCTTTTTCTAACGGCTTCTAGCCCTTCTAAAACCTGAATATTGTCTGCTGTATAATTACTTGACATACAAAATTATTAAGCTGCAAAAGTACGAAATTTTAATGCCAATTCCTACTAACTTCTCCACATTGAGTAATAGTTAATTATATTGATAATCAATTTTTTATAGAGTTATTTTTGTAAATTTCAATAATTTTATTAATGATTAGGAAAAGTTTATCTTAAAAATATAAATCTTAGCAAATATTTAGCGTAATAGTTAATATTTGTCTTTTGCAACTATTCAGTTGAGGTCAGAAGTCAGACCGCTTCGCTGCCAGACGTCAGACAAATTCGGTTGAGTGAGGTCAAAAACGCTCTTTCGCATTAATTGTGTCTGATGTCTAGCATCTGACAATGAAATAGTCTGACTTCTGAATATTTATTGTATTTTTAATTAAAATTTTCTGTTATAAATATCCAGCTGTTTTAAAATATCAACAAGTTTAATCAACATTTTTTTTTGAAATAATAATATCACCATCCATTTCTTTAGCAATAGTCAAGTTCATTATGTTAAATATTGATGGTGCTAAATCACTTAACTTACCATCTTTTACCTCATAATTTTCATCTACTACTACTATAGGCACTAAGTTAACCGTATGGGCAGTATTTGGCGAACCGTCTTTGTTTTTCATTAAATCTGCATTGCCATGGTCGGCAATAATAATTGGTAAATAATTAAATGTTTTAGCTTGGCGAAGCAGTTTGTTAAGACATTTGTCAACTACTTCGGCTGCTTTTATGGTAGCATTAAAATCTCCTGTATGGCCAACCATATCTGTATTGGCGTAGTTAACTACACAAAAACCATAATTTTTATGAGCTAATTTTTCTACGAGTAGTTTTGTTAGTTCAGGTGCACTCATTTCTGGTTGTAAATCGTAAGTTGCTACTTTTGGCGAATTGACTAAAAGGCGTTCTTCATTTTCAAAAGGAGTTTCTCTGCCTCCAGAAAAGAAAAAAGTAACGTGTGGATATTTTTCGGTTTCTGCCGCTCTAAGTTGAGCTAAATTGTTGTTAGCCACTACCTCGCCTAAGGTGTTTTTTAAGTTTTCTTTTTTAATGGCAATGTCAATATTTACAAAATCGCTATCGTATTGTGTAAGTGTAACACACTTTAAAGGTATTTTTTTCATACCAAATTCTATAAAATTATTTTGTGTTAAAGCATCTACAATTTGCCTGCAGCGGTCTGTTCTAAAATTAAAAAAACAAACTGCATCATTTGCGTTTATGGTTGTAATGGCTTGTCCATTTTTATCAGTTTTAATAATAGGTTTTAAAAACTCATCTGTTTCACCGTTTTCATATCTTTTTTTTATGGTGGCTATTATATTTTCTGTTTTTTCTCCCTTGCCATCAATTAATAAATCGTATGCTAGCTTTATACGTTCCCAGCGTTTATCTCTATCCATTGCATAGTAGCGGCCTGTTACACTTACTAAAGCTGCATTATAATTTTTGCAATAACTTTCTAAATCCTCAACATATTTTATTCCATTATTTGGGTCGGTATCTCTACCGTCAGTAAATGCGTGTACATAAATTTGCTTAACACCAAGCTTATGAAAAATTTTTATTAATGCTTTTAAATGATTGATGTGTGAGTGAACCCCACCATCGCTTAACAAACCTAATAAATGTATAGGCTTATTATTTTTTATCGCAAAATTGGCGGCATCTTTTAAAGCAGTATTATTTTTTAATTCATCTTTTTCAATCATATTATTAATGAGCGCAAAATCTTGCCAAACAATTCTACCAGCACCAATATTTAAATGTCCTACTTCAGAATTGCCCATTTGCCCCTCTGGTAAGCCAACAGCGTTGCCAAAGGTAATTAGCTTTGCGTTGCTAAAATTTTTTAAAAGATTATCAAAAGTAGGGGTATGCGCCGTTTTAATGGCATCTGCTTCTGGTAGTTTGCCAATTCCCCAGCCATCTAAAATAACAAGTAGTATTTTTTTCATATATATTAAGTATTGTAGAAAAATAAAATTTTTGGCACGAAATATGTTTAATAGTTACTGCCCGTGTTATAATAAAATAATAATTAAATGAAAGTACTATTATTTATTGTAACCATATCATTCAACGTTACTTTTTACAATTCTGACAGTTTTTTAGACAATATTGGAAGACTTATTTTAGACCGTGATGCGGTTGAATTGTGCAAGTTAGTTTCAGAAAATATTGATTTGAAAATTATTGATATTGAAGAAACCTACAGCAAATCTCAAGCGGAAGAGGTATTGAAAGGTTTTTTTAGAAACTACAGAGTTAAAGACTTTGAAGTTTTGCACTCTGGAAGTAATAATAAATTTTCAGAATTTGCAATTGCAAGATTGATTACCGAAACTGCTTCTTTTAGAGCTTATATTTTAGTTGATAAAACTGGTGATAGCAATCAATTAATTGAGTTGCGCTTTGAGAAAGAATAATTGATTGTGACAAGTAATCATATTGTAAAAACAATTCTTTCTGTAGCAAATTATACTTAATTTTGCATTATGGATATTAGCGAGTATTTAAAAATTTTTTTTGAAGAAGATGTTAAAGAAGGAGATCATACCTCTTTGGCAACTATACCTAAAGCAGCGCAACGCAGGGCTCGCTTAATAGTTAAAGATGATGGTATTATAGCAGGTATTGATGTAGCCAAACAAGTTTTTAATTTTGTTGATGATGCCCTGAATGTAGAAATTTTGATAGAAGATGGTGCAGCCGTAAAATACGGCGACATTGCATTTGTAGTAAATGGTAGTGCGCAAAGTATATTAAAAGCCGAACGCATTCTTTTAAATTTAATGCAGCGTATGAGTGGTATTGCAACCCAATGCAAAAAATATGCAGAAATAGTAAAAGATTTACCAGTAAAAATTTTAGATACGCGCAAAACAACACCTGGTATAAGATATTTTGAAAAGTTAGCAGTTAAAATTGGAGGATGTTTTAATCATAGATTTGGCTTATTTGATATGATTATGATTAAAGACAATCATCACGATTATGCTGGCGGAATTTTAGAAGCGATTGAGCGCACAAACAAATATTTAAACGAAAATAAACTGAGCTTAAAGGTTGAAATTGAAGTACGCAATTTTGTAGAATTAAAATTGGTAATAGAAGAGGGTAGTGTTGATAGAATAATGTTAGACAATTTTAGCCCTAAAGAAGTTAAGAAGGCAATAGCATTAATACCATCTAAATTTGAAACAGAAGCATCTGGTGGTATAACTTTAAATACTTTAAGAGCTTACGCTGAAACGGGAGTACAATATATATCTGTTGGTGCTTTAACCCACTCTGTAAAAAGTTTAGATATGAGTTTAAAAGCTTATTAAATTTCTTCTTCTTCTAAAAAAAACTGATTTTTATCAATAAATGGAAAAGTAACAGCTGCCCAAATAACTACGCAGGCTGCAAATGCAATACCCATAAACATTAAAAAAGTATTCATATAAACTAAAGTACTTTTTGTAAAACTATTTAGCGTACCTAATTCTAACCAATTGTGCCGATTAACCTCGGTACTAAACCTTACCCAAAATCTAAATGAAGAGAATAGTAGAAACAATAATATCCCAATGGCTAATGAACCCAAACGAACTAACCAGGCCTTCGGTTTACGCCATTGTATTGGCGAGGCTAAAATTAAGGAGACTAAGAAAATAAAAGGTAGGATTAAAAACTGCCAAACATCTACATAAAATTCAGCATGCCCTACGTTTACTGACGATGCTCCCTTCTGTCTGGCTAAAGCAACCGCATCATCAATTTGTTCTTGATTCATCATTTTTATTAATACATCGTCTTTATAATCTTTAAAGGGATGCTTTTGGTAACTACTAGTTGAGCTTTTTGCTGCTATAAACTCTATTTTACCTTTACCTTTGTAATTGTCGTAAAAACTTTGATTAGTACTAATAAAACTATTCTTTATAGCATTGTCTAAACCAATAGTTGGCACAAACCAGTTTAAAAATATATATGTGATAAAAAATATTCCTAACGTAATTAATAGTAGCTTAATGTTTATATTCATAATTTTTTCTTCTAAAACAATTAATAAATTAACGTTCTGTTTTGCGGCTTAAGCTACCAATCCAAACAGCTAATAAAATTAGGGCAATTAATATAAACAGAATTTGCCAAAAGTTTTGGTGAAAAAATTCGAAATAGCGAGGCATGTAAACGCCACATAAGTAAAGGTGTACAATTCTAACAATGTTTAATGCAAACAAACTGCCAATACCAAATAAAACTCCTTTAACCTTATCAATTGCGGTTGCGGTATAGGCAACTACACCCGCACCAAATATGGCCATTGCTTCTAAGCCGTCACAACCGGTTTTAACATTTAAAGTCATAGCATCCGATGCAATTTGCTGACCTTTGGTAACCGTACCCCATCCAAAAATATTTAAAATTATACTGGCAATTTTGGCATCTAATGCCGTAATGCTGGCTACTACATAATCATGAAACCATTGCTGTGTCCAAAATATGGCATAAAAAGCAATAATTAAAATAGCAGTCATTAAAACAAACCTTGTAACTGGCGAAAGCCCTTTCCAGCCTCTTTTTTTATTTCCACCACCACTTTTATTGGTTTTTTTTGGAGATGGCGTATTTTCGGCATTATTCTGCTCTGAATTGTTAGTGCCTTTCTTTCTTGATTTTTTTCCCATACTGTAGTAATGGCTAATATATTAATAATGCGTCAAATTTCTTTAAAATAAAGGAGTTTTTATAATTCTAATGAAAAAAATAATTTTTAATAAACTTAAAACATTAGTTCTTTACCTTTATGCTGTGAAAATATTAATAATAAATGGGCCAAATTTAAACTTGCTTGGCCAACGTAATCCAGAGGTTTACGGTAATCAAAGTTTTGATGAATATTTTGAAGAATTAAAAACGGATACAGAAGATATTGAGTTGGAATATTTTCAAAGTAATATAGAAGGAGAAATAGTTGAAAAACTACAGCTAACAAAAGCAGATGGTATTTTGTTAAATGCAGGTGGTTTTACACATACTTCTGTTGCAATTGCCGATGCTATTGAAGCCATAGAAGCACCCGTTATTGAAGTACATATTAGTAACCCAGCAGCACGCGAGCCTTTTAGGCATACTTCGCTAATTGCGGCACACGTAATTGGCAGTATTGCAGGTTTTGGTTTAGAAAGTTATTGGATTGCTATTTTAGCTTTTCAAAGTTTTATGGATGTTGATATTAATGAAAATTAAATTTATTTTTTAGAATGTTTAATATAAATAAATGGTTACTAATAAGTATAGTTTTAATAACTATTAGTTGCAAAACCAATAAAATTGCGGTTGAAGAAAAGAAGATACCTTTAACTTCAATACCAAAAAAAATAGTACAGGAAAATGGCAATTATAATAAGTCGGTTAACTTAAAATATGAGGGCGAAAAACATCTTAAAAACATACGTCAGTTAACTTTTGGTGGAGACAATGCAGAAGCTTACTTTAGTTTTGACAACCAACACTTAGTTTTACAGCGTACTAATAAAGAAGATGGTATTAATTGTGATCAAATTTATTTTGGTAAAATACCCACTAAATTAGAGGAAGCTTTTGAGTTAAACTTAATTAGTACTGGTAAGGGACGTACTACCTGCGCTTATTTTATGCCAAATGATGATAAAATTATTTACGCATCTACCCATAGCGGACATACTGATTGCCCAATAGTACCAGAACGCCGACAGGGAGATGATTACGTTTGGCCATTATATACAGAGTTTGAAATATATGTGGCTGATTTAAAGGGCAATATTGTACAGCAGTTAACTGATAATAACTATTACGATGCAGAAGCTACGGTTTCCCCTAATCTAGATAAAATAGTTTTTACCAGCACCAGAAGTGGTGACTTAGATTTATATACTTGCAATATTGATGGCAGCAACGTACAACAAATTACTTATGATTTAGGGTATGATGGCGGCGCATTTTTTACGCCCAATGGAGCACAACTAATATTTAGAGCCAGCCGCCCGCAAACCGCGGAAGCCATAGAAAAATACCAAACGCTTTTAAAACGTAATTTAGTTGCTCCTAACGATATGGAACTGTTTATTTGTGATATTGATGGTAGTAATATGCGGCAAGTAACCAATTTGGGTAATGCTAACTGGGCACCTTTCATGCATCCATCTGGCGAAAAGGTTTTGTTTTCATCTAACCATAAAAGTAAAGTAGGCTTTCCGTTTCATTTGTATATGATAAATTTAGATGGAACTGGCTTAGAGCAAATAACTTTTGATACTAAGTTTGATGCTTTTCCAATGTTTTCGCCAAATGGTGATAAACTAGTTTGGTCTAGCAACCGCAATAATGGTGGCAACAGAGATACCAATGTATTTATTGCTGATTGGGTAGATTGATATTTCTTTTACATTGATTAAAATTCTTTCCATAGTTTGATATAAATTAAATTTTATTTTTAAACAATGTTTAAAAAATAACTGTACAACAGAAAAAACTACTTAAAATACATTTAGAAGATACAAATTAAAAAACTAAATTTGTGGCTTAGGTTAATTAAATGAATAATTACGTAGTATCTGCAAGAAAATATCGCCCTCAAAAATTTTCGGAGGTTGTAGGCCAAGCGCATGTTACGGATACATTAAAAAGTGCATTAAAAACCAATCAGTTAGCTCAGGCACTTTTGTTTTGCGGCCCTAGAGGAGTTGGTAAAACTACTTGCGCTCGCATTTTGGCAAAGGTAGTTAACTGCGAAAATCCATTTGAAGGCTTTGACGGCTGCAACGATAAAGATCAACAAAATCAATTAGAAAATGTTAATTCCTTTTCTATTTTTGAGTTAGATGCGGCTTCTAATAATTCGGTAGAAGGGATAAGAAGTTTAATTGAACAGGTGCGCTTTGTTCCACCAAAAAACAAAAAAAAGGTATACATTATTGATGAGGTGCATATGCTTTCAACCGCAGCTTTCAATGCCTTTTTAAAAACATTAGAAGAACCTCCACCTTATGCTATTTTTATTTTGGCTACCACCGAAAAGCATAAAATATTACCAACTATTTTATCGCGTTGCCAAATTTATGATTTTAGTAGAATTGGTGTAGAAGGCATAGTTGCGCATCTTAACGAAATTTCTGAAAAAGAAAATATTAAAGCTGATCCAGATGCCTTGCATTTAATTGCCCAAAAAGCAGATGGCGCTTTGCGAGATGCTTTAAGTATGTTTGATCGTTTGTTAAGTGCCGGACAGGGAAATATTACTTACCAAAGCACTTTAGATAATTTAAATATATTAGATTACGATTATTACTTTTCAATTGTAGATGCTTTTTTAAGCGAAAACATTGCTGAAGTTTTAAACAAATACAACGAAATACAACAAAAAGGTTTTGATGGAGATTTGTTTATAAATGGCTTAGCTAACCATCTTCGAAATTTGTTAGTTGCAAAAGATGCTGCAACCGTTAGCCTTTTAGAAGTTGGCAAAACTATTGAAGAAAAGTATTTGCAACAAGCAAAAGCTACACCAGCCAATTTTATTTTAAATGCCTTAAATGTATGCAACACAGCAGATGTGCAATACAAAATGGCTAAAAATAAAAGGCTTCATATTGAAATGGCTTTAATTCGTTTAAACTATTTAAATAGCCACATTAAACAAACGCAGAGCAATGTAGTTGAACAAAAAAAAAAAAACCTCTGAATTAAATTTATTACAAAATAAAGTTGAACCGAGCAATACTGTTGCTAATGAAGCAGATTTAATTATAAAGAATGTATCGGCTCAAAACAATGAAACTGCTACTGATAAGGAAACAATTGAAGAAGTTAAGCCAGTTGTAAAAACGGAGGCAAAACAAAATATTTTAACACAAATAAAAAAAGTAGTTGAAGATGATGTTAGTAAAACACCCGAAGCTAAAGAAACTGCTAAACCAAGTTATAAGTTACTAAACAACCAATCTAACGCTGTTATTATACCGAGCTTAATAGATTTAGAAAGTAAAATTGAGTTAGATGATACTATAAAAGAAGCGCAAAAAATAACTGAGGCAGAAGAGAAGAAAAAAAAAGTAGCAGTAGTTTTACAACCCAATAAAGTGCAAGAAAGCCTATCTGTTTATGCCAACTTGCTAAAGCAACAATCAAAAAATGTATTAGGTAGTTTAGTTAACACAGTTCAATTTACCATTAATGGGCCATTGGTTCAAATGTTAGTAGACTCAAAGGTGAAAGCACAACAGTTATCGGGTATAAAAGAAAATTTATTAATTCATTTAAAAGCACAATTAAATGAAAGTGATGTACAATTAAAAATTGGTTTTATTGAAAGAACAAAAACTATTGAAACTCAAACAATAGCCTATTCACCAAAAGAACGATTAAACGAAATAATGAATGAAAACCCAAACGTAAAAGATTTTATTGAAAAACTTGATTTAAACTTTGAATATTAAATAGAAATATGCCAATTGAAAAACTTTATCAATTATATTTAAAATGTAATGGCCTAACTACCGACAGCCGAGCAGTACAAACTAACCAGTTGTTTGTAGCCTTAAATGGAGCAAATTTTGATGGAAATAAGTACGCAGAAGCAGCCTTAAAAAGCGGTGCAAAATATGCTTTAATTGATAATGAAATTTATTTTAAAAATGAACAACAATATATTTTAGTACCTAATACATTAGCAGCATTGCAACAATTGGCTTGCTTTCATAGGCAACAATTTAACATACCTGTAATTGGCCTAACTGGTTCAAATGGAAAAACCACTACAAAAGAATTAATAAATGTTGTTTTAAGTTCAAAGTATAAAACGGTAGCCACTAAAGGAAATTTAAATAACTTTATTGGTGTGCCGTTAACACTTTTAAATATTAATAAAACAACAGAAATAGCTATTATAGAAATGGGGGCAAACCGGCTTGGCGAAATAGCAGAACTTTGTGAAATAGCACAACCAAACTATGGCTTAATTACTACTATTGCCAAAGCACATTTAGAAGGTTTTGGTAGTTTTGAAGGTGTACGGATAACAAAGTTAGGCTTGTTTAATTTTTTAAAAAAGCACAATGGTTTTGCTTTTATTAATGCAGATCAACAAGAAATTTTAGATGCTGCAGGGCAATTTGATTTTAATAAAAAAACTACTTATGGCCAAAGCCCTTTTGTTGATATTTTAGGCCTGCCTGTAAGCGGTGAGCCTTTTGCTGCATTGCAATACAAAAAAGAACAAATTACTAGTCAACTGTTTGGTAATTATAATTACAGTAATATAATGGCGGCTATAACTGTAGGCTTAAAATTTAATGTATCGGTAAATGCTATTCAAAATGCAATTGCCAATTACCAACCACAAAATAAGCGCTCTCAAATAATAAATAAAGGAAGCAATACACTTGTGTTAGATGCTTACAATGCAAACCCAAGCAGTATGCAAGCAGCTATTGAAGCATTTGTAAAAGCTTACCCTAATAAACAAAAAGTGCTGATAGCAGGCGATATGTTTGAGTTAGGAGAATTTGAAGCCGAAGAACATCAAAACATAGTTGAGCTTGCAGCTAAATTAAATATTAATAAATGTTTTTTTGTAGGAAATGCTTTTGCTGCTACTTCTTTTAAAAATAAAAATGCTTCGTTTTTTAAAAATGTGGAGGAATTATCTACACATATTAACCAAAACAAAATAGCAGAAGTTTGTGTTTTAATAAAGGGTTCAAGAGGTGTAAAGTTAGAAGAAGTATTAGAATATTTGTAAATAAAACATAAACTTAAAAAAGGTTTTGCAAAGCCCAAAAGCAACCAAACTAAACCCGGTAGTAGCGGAAATCCTTTTTGTGGAAGCTATGGAACAAAAAGATTGCAGCGGATAACGGGACGGGAATTTCAACAACGTACCTCCATCTGTTTTCAAATAAATAATAAATTTATCTTTTAATAATTTAAACCCTTCTTATACATTTACGTAACTATTAGCAAAAGCAATTGCTATGATAGTTATCTTAAATGGTTCGGTAGGCGTAGGCAAAACGGCTGTTTCCTGGAAAATTAAGAGTTTGTTATACCACTCTGTAATGTTAGATGGTGATTATTTAGGTGCAGTAAACCCTTTCGAATTACATAGCAACGATAGAATTTTTCATTTGTATAAAACAATTGCTTGTTTGATTAAATTTCATCAGCAAGAAGGCTTTAAACATTTTGTGGTTAATTATGTTTTTGAAAATGAAGAACAGTTGAATTTACTAAAAACAGAATTAGAGCGTTTTGATGAAACTATTTATTGTTGTTTATTGTATTGTGAAGAAGAGGTTTTAAAACAAAGGATTAAAAATAGAAATAACCAGCGGTTGGAGTGGGAGTTACAACGGGCATTGGAGTTAAACTATATTTTATCAGAAGCCAGTTATATTGGCTTTATTGGTACGCGGTTGAATACCACCAATTTAAATGCAGATGAGGTAGCAACTATAATAGTAGAGAAAGCTCAGCAGGCAAAAGCATAACGAATTGATTAAAAATGAAAGAGCACATTAAGCAGTATTTATTTTAAATAGAAAAGGAAAGAAAAATTACCAGAAAAACCTAATGTTGCTTATTTATCTCAATTGGCTTTTAAGTTGAGAGATAAATTTTATAATAATAATATTTGATGAACAAGCATCTACAAAAAAACCTCTTTAACTTATAGTAGTTAAAGAGGTTTTTAAATTTCTTATTTGTTTTATTGTTTTAAGGATCTATTCGTGTCCAGGTGCCAGTACAAGTATCATCTACACCATCTATGTTGTTAGTGTAAGTCCAAGTAATCGTGTTGTTATCATCACTTAAAACGCCAGTACCTTCGACTAAATATGTGTAATCACCTGATGTTATATCTGTTGCAGGCAAAGTAATCACATTTCCAGAAGCAGTAACGGCAACTCTTAAATAAGGATTAAAAGCACCAAAATTTGCTATTTCTAAGCCACCTTGATTTTCTAATATTGTTGCTACGTATCCAAACGGTTCACCATCCTCAAAAATATCACAATTATCTATAGCATCCCATTCTGCAATAAAAGCAGTTGCAATTTCAATGCTACAGTCTGTGCCAGTAAATCCATCTGGACAATCACAAACGCCAGTAACGCAAATGCCACCATTATTACAAGTTACACCAGCACAAGCATCGTCAACTTCACAATTAGTGCCGCTAAAGCCTTCCGGGCAATCGCATACGCCAGTTACACAGATACCTCCATTTTGACATTCAGTTATGGCGCATAATAAAATTTCGCAGTTATCACCACCAAAACCTGGTGGGCAGGTGCAAGTGCCATCGGTATTACAAGTACCGTCATTTTCACATTCTATATTTAAGCAGGGATCTTGAATTTCATTTTCGCAACTTGGTCCTTCAAAACCAGTTGGGCATTCGCAAATGCAATCTTCACCAGACTCAATAAGTACTCCATTGTTTATACAGAATACATTGTCGCAAGGTTCTTCAACACATCCTGTAAAAGCAATTACAGTAACGCAGAGAATAAATAATATTTTTTTCATACAGTTTTAAAAATTAAGCTGCAAAAGTAATAAAAAAAATAAACGCTTACATGGTTTTACTGTTAAAGGTAATATTTTATATGCTTATATATTATGGACTTACAAATTCTAATTGGTATGGTGCAAAGTTGTAATTTATTTCTAATACTAATGTTGTGTTACTAATGCTTGTTATACAGCCATTATTGTTGTTGTAAGTATAGGTAATTGTTTGTAAGCCAATATCTACAATATTTGGATTAAATGTAGAAAAAGCAATTCCGTTACCACTAAATACGCCGCCTGCTGGTGTACCAGTTAACTGAATTGGGCTACTATTGGTTATTAAAGTTGGCAACCCGCTAATATTGGGCGTAAGTAAATTATTACAGCTGCCATTATCCTGTGTAGCTTGTGGGTTAAAATTAGCGGCGCAAGGGTTTGTACATCCATTTACTACAGTTGTGGCACAAGCATTAATTTCACAAGGGTTAATAGTTACGGATTGGGCACATAAACCGCTACGATTTGCACCAATGCAGGCTCTAACAACTTCTTGGTTTAAGGTGTTTTTTATTAATTGACAATCTTCATAAGAAATAAAAATGCTGGGGATATTTACAATACTTGAACTACCCGTCATAGTTACTAATTCGGTTGTTGAGGTTGCTAAACAATCTTCTGTAAATGGTTCGCAATTACATATCATAACTGCAATAGCACCACATGCTTGTGCATTTTCAATTTTACTGGTAAAGGTGCAATCTCCTCTATCAACTAAAGCAATGTTACCGTTTAAATTATTACATTGATTTGCATTAGGTTGTGCAGGTGGGCTGGGTTCACAAAAATCTGTAGTAATACCATTACCATCGTTTACTATTATTACTTCGCCATTTACACAGGGTAATACAGTAGTAATATTTACCCCAAAATCATCAGAGTTATTTAAACCAACTTCATAACTTCCTGCTATGTTATAAGGTTGTAAAATTTCGAGAATGCCTTTATCAACACTTAAACCCACATCGAAAGCAACAATAGGTATAGGGTCACAATCATCATTTAAGTTAATTAAAGCCGTATACGGGTCGGCTTCCGTTCCGCTTCCTGCAATAATGTTGGATGGTAAAAAACTTACGCTGCCAATTGTATTTCCAATATTTAACTTTACTTTTGCGGTATTATTATTTAAACATTCAATGTTGGTTATATCTGTTTCAAATTGTAATGAAGGCTCTACAGTATAAGTTTTACTAATGCCGCTGCAAGCACCAGCGCTATTACTTGCTGCAAGTGTTATGGTAAGTTGCCCAGGGTCGCCAGATAATTGTATTACAGGATTTGGCTCGGTTGAGTTATTAACACTTACTATTAGGCCGTTTGTAGTTGCAAATGTCCAATTATAAGTTTCCGGATTGTTTATCACGTCTTCTTCAATAAAAAAACCTCTACTATTACAAAGTTTTATGCTTTCGCTTTCGTCTGTGTATTGCATTCCTCCTTCATCTCTTAATAAAAAATTACATATTGGTGCAAAACTACCTAAGGCACTTTGTTTATAAATATCTGAGTTGATTACCTGGTTCATAAAGGTAGTTTGTTGATCTGAAAAAGAGTTCATACAATTATCTACCAAATAATCCATAAAGTTGTTAAATACTGCGCTACCTCCACAAGGGTTGGTAACCGGTTGCGAACAAGTACCAGAAAAGCAGGTATAGTTTGAGTAGCATTGTGCTGGCGTATCTGAAAATCCATCACAATTTACAGAACTACAATTGCAAGATTCTCCGCCTTGCGGGTTACCACCGCCATCTGCACAAAAGGTATGATCTAAACCATAAAAATGCCCTGCTTCGTGTACTGCGGTATAACCAGATCTATATCTAAAAGATGAGGCACAACTATTTGGTCCGGCTTGGTCGCAAAATACTTCATCTGTTCCAAATGTACAGGCATCTACTAAAAATGAATTTTCTTGACCACCACTTGCGGGGTTGCCATTTAAAGGTGATATACCGAGTGGCCCGCCAGAACTAACCATATCTTGAACTACAATATTTAAATAGCCGCCCCAACTACTTACATTACAAGGGGTGGCGTAAGGGCAGGTATAGTCGCCATTAAAAGTTATTGCTGGTTCACCATTTTGCAAACCACTCGAAACTGGATGATTTTGATTGGCGATTTGAAATGTTATACAAGCACCCCCCGAAGGTGTAAGGCTACAATCGACATCATTTAAGCCGTTGTAAGCATCGTTTAAAGCTCTTATTTGAGCGTTAGCTAAACTTACTAAACAGCTTCGTTCTTGTGCGTTTGTGCCAATGCCTTGCTCAAAATGAATGGCTACAGGTACAACTTTATTACCATTAGGGCAAGCTACTAATTTGTTTTTTGAACTGCGATTAACTATAGCTTCGCGGCTTAAACGGGTTTCTTCTAATATTTTTAAATAATTACTATCGTTTAGAATTTTGTTGGCGATATAATTATCTGTTCCACATCTTTTAATGTTTGAATAATTATTTTGCGCAAAAGAATTGAGTGTTAAACTTAAAAATAAAATTAAAATATTTAGTCTCATATATAAATGCTAATTAAACAAATATTTTTTAACATTGGTAACTTTTAACAGTATAGCAGTTTACATTAAAACAAAAAAAAAGCCACGCTTTTAAATAACGTGGCTTTTTGAATTAATTTATACTCTTATTTTTTTATAATTTTATTTATTGAGTGTATTTTATTTCCTGCATAAAATTTTACAAAATAAACACCAGAGTTAAATTGCTTTAAGTTAATTTTTGAAGAATTATCTAAAACATCAGAAGCCATTAACTGACCACTTACATCATACAGTTTGTAGTTAATTGAATTTATTGAAACATCTAAACCTTCAACAAAAATAGCGTTGCTGGCAGGGTTAGGACTTAACTGAAATTTATTTTGTGCAATTTCATCAATACCAACTATGTCGCCTATAGTTATTAAAACTGTTGCTACTTTATTATCGGTATTACCGCAGTTAACGCCATAGGTTATTTCATAATCGCCATCAGCAGAAAAATTATTTACACTAAAGCTAAGTACCCCTTCTTCAATACTAACATCAGAAAAATTATTTCTATTGTAACTAATTATATAATATTGAGCGCTTTCGCAAGCTACGGTATCGTTTTCTGCAATGTTAAAAGAATTATCAACACTATTTTCTGCTACTACTCCCACATCATCATCATTAACAATAGAGTTGGCAGCAACACTAACTGTGGCAGAATCTATTACCTGAAAAAAATCAAAACCCGAATCTAAAATAACTCTTGGAGAACCGTTTGCAGTTACACTAAACTGCATAGTTTCGGTAAGCTCTATTTGATCTTTTAGTGCATAGTTATGAAAATTCCATTGATCGCCTGTTACACTCGCTAACTCATCAGTATGTACAACAATTTCAGCATCGCCATTGGTTAACTTAAACTCTACCTTGCTTTCTCCATCATAACCGTTGTAAGCGTAATTCACTATATATGAATAAAAATTAATATAAGGATTTTCCATTTGAGACATATCAAAAACAGGAGATTGAAGTATACTGGTGCCCGTTACAAAATCAAACAACTCAGTATTTCCGGTAATATAACATTTATCGCCAGAATCAGTATCAACATCATTTCCTAAAGAAAAATCAATACCGTAACCGCTGTATTTTATAGGAGTAGCTAATTCCCAACTACCTGCATCTCTATTGTTTTCATTTGTCCAGCCATAGTCCAAACTAAAATCGTCGTAAATACCTTTGTTTAAATATAGGTTCAACTCTTGGTTGGTTTGTGCTACATTTAACTCCATTTCAATAGGTAAATAACCCCAACTGCCAATTTTTACATTGTATTTACCGATATAAATACTATCAATTTCAAATTTACCATTAACAGCCTGATATTCTATTTGAGTATCGCCTACGGTAAAAACTACAGAACCTTCCGATAGTTTTTCACTATCTTCTGCATCAAATAAGTTGCCTGTAATATTATAAACTTTAGCTTGTTGAGTAAGCTCAAACTTTACTTCTGTTGTTTCGCCAGGGGTTATTTTTACATTTTCTAAAGTAATTACATCATACCCAAATTTTGTTACGGTAATATTAAATGTTTCTTCATTTGCACCACCGTATTTAAATATACCGCCTAAATCGCTTGTAAAATTTTCACCCTCAATTTTTGCAATGGCATCAAAAATTGGATCACCAGTTTCAATATCTACTACAAGGCCATTTAAATATGCTGCATCTTTATATTCTGGTTTTAAAACAAATAAACCTTCACTTCCATCACTTGCAATTACATTGCCGCTTGGTAAATATGGATAAACGCCCCAACAACCACTAGTGCCGCCACCCGAATTTGGTGAGGTATCGTAATTGCCAACTTGAATCATATTTGCCGGATCTTTTACATTTGTAATAGTAACACCATCAGTATAATATGAGGTTAATAAAAAGTCGCCAAATACAAAGGTATTGTGTGGCACTACACCTTGGCCAGGGCTAGACTGCCATTTGTCTAATTCTTTAATATCGGTTGGGTCGGTTATATCCCAAGAAACTACCCAAGTTCCACCAGTTTCGTCTGTTGTGTACATTGTTTTCGCATCATCGCTAATCCAGCAATTATGGGTGTAGCCATAAGTATTAACTTTACCTAAAATTATCGGATTACTTTTGTCTTGTATATCTACAATTACTTGTTCGCCATTTCCACCTTCAGAAGTATACAAAATATTATCACGTGCATATAGGTCGTGCACGTAAGCAGCATCGTACCTGCCTACAAATTTTGGTTTAGTTGGATCTTCATTTAAATCGTACATTAAACAACCACCAGCAGGGCTGTAACCGATAATATACATTATTCCTAATTCATCAATAAATACATTGTGCGCAGTACTAAAGTTACCAGTACCTTCACCTGTAAAATTGTAGGTTACTGTTGAGTCGGGCAAATATTGTAAATCAACAATTAAACAACCTTCGCCTGTTTCATTGGTTACATAAGCATAATGATCCCAGGTTTTAACATCTCTCCAGATGCTGCGTGGTCCACCTATTCTATCAACTTCAACAGGGTTTGTAGCATCTGTAATATCAACAATAGAAAATGCATTATTTAAACCAATTAAAGCATATTCATTTCCTTCGTTTTCATAACCCCAAATGTCGTTTAAATTCTCGTTATATCTTAACTGACTTAATAGTTCTACATTACTATGTTGTTGTTGTGCAAACATTGTGCTCGAAACAAGTAGAAGTAGTGTAATTGTAGTGTAAAAATGTCTCATATAAATTGTTTTATTGTGTACCGTAAAATTAATATAATATTTATGTAAAGTGAAAATTAGTACATTTCTTAACTTTTTTTTTAGGGTTTAACTATTAGCCTTCCGCGCATTTTTAAATAATGGCCTGGGTATGTGCATATAAATGGATAGTTACCTGGTTTTGGTATTTTAAATTGAACAACGGTACTATCTAATGGACCAACTAATTTTGATGCAGCTATTACGGCAGAATCATCTGGTATAAATTGTTTTTTTTCGCCAGCCCTAATAGCTTTAACGCCAATTTCATCGGCTTTGCCCTTTTGAGTAAATACAATATTGTGTATCATCATTTCATCGGTTCCTTCGTTAATTAGCTTTAGTTTTATTTCGCCGCCAGCAGTTACATTTATTATATTGGGTTCAAAAGCCATTTCTGTCATAGTATTGCCTGTTGCGTATACTGTTACATTTATAATTTTGTTAGATGTGTTTGAAACTAATGGTTTTGTATTGGTTTTAGGTGTTGATGGATTGTTTTTACAGCTGAATAAAAAAAATAAGGCGGCAAAAAAAATAAAGTATGGCTTAATCATATTTACAGCAAATATAATGGAAAGATAGACTTTAAAATTGACTAATTGCTGCCAATATAAATTACTTCAACGGCATCGTTTACATCAAAAGTTGAGCTAAGGTCTATTTTGCGCTCGCTTTTACCATCAGAAATAGAAATTGCTGCGGTATTGGGTGGAATACTACCCAAATTTTCGGCCTTTAACTCTATATAATTATGTTTTTTTGTTAGCCGAACAGTTAATTCGTATTTGGTTTTATCTAACTTGTAATTTTTTAAAACCAAACGGTTGTTTAATAATAATGATATGGTATCATTATCCACTTGTCCATCATCCCAAACTTTTATAAGTAACTCTTTGGCTTTTACATTTATGCTCTCAGCAGCAGGCATTCTTTTGCGGCCACGCTTATGCATATTTCGGGTATCCCTATCGTTTATGGGTCGGTTAAAAATACAAAGTTCATCTAAAGCACCAACCCTAAACAGCGTATCGGTTACTTGTTTTAATTCGTTTTCAATAAATGATGCCCCAACAAGTAATGGCCCCGGATTGCGAGGATTTAAAATATTTTTGTTGATGTAATGTCGCCGTGCCAACTCACCATCAATATATATTTTGGTTTCGCGTACACTATAAGTTATTACTAAATGATGCCACATTTTAGTATCAGCAACTTTGTTGGCATAGGTGCTTGTTTTTTCCAATTCGGTGTCTAACATATCAAACTTAATTTCGCCATTGCTATGTTGTACATTGGCAGAATCTGTAAGGTTAGATGAAAATAATTTGTAATGATTGTTTTTTAATTGAGTAGTATCTTCTTCGAGCAAGCTGCTTTTTGATAGTATAGGGTTTTGCCTGCTCAATGAGTCGTAATACCAAACAGAAACAGAAAACTGACTTAAATCGAAAATTTTATGATGCGGAATTTCTATATAAGAACCTTTACCAGTAAACCATAAAGCGGCATCAGTTTTATTAAACCTATCATTAATTGTTAAAATTTCGCCGTGCAAAGTGCCATCTAAGTTATGCTCTCCTTTATCTGTAGCATTACCATCTAAAGGATAGTAAGCCACCAAACCATATAGTGAAGTAATTTTAGGTTGAGCAAATAATGTAAAGCTAAAACCTAAGCAACTGAGTAATATTGTCAGCCGAAAATTCATAATGTTGAATTTAACGATAGCATAAATATAAAAATTTTGTGAGAATTAATGTTTTTACTGATTTAAAATTTTATTAGAGTTATTAACATAAACTTTAAATACCATATTAAAAAAGCAATACCTTAAATTTGGATAGAGCAATGTAAGCAGTATGTTCACAAAAAAAATGGCAACTTAGACTTTTAAAATATTCAAATTAATAAATAAACATATTCAATTGCAAAAATATATTTGATTTAAACTGATTATATTGCAGCTTAAAAGTATAATTAAATGAGCATTACAAACACAACTAATAAAAGAAACAGAATAATTTACTACATAACAACCAGTTTATTAACAGCTTTAATGCTATATCTTCAAGTATGTACTTTTTTAACTACCAAATGGTAAGTGTTACTTTTACTAAATTCGGTTATCCTACCTATAACATTTATCCATTAGCAATTGCCAAAACTTTAGGTCTAATTGCTATTTGGACAAATAAATCAAAGGCTTTAAAAGAGTGGGCTTACGCAGGCTTTTTCTTTGATATTATATTAGCGCTTTCTGCACACATAAACATAAATGATGGTGAATACGCTACTGCAGCAGTAGGATTAATATTGTTGTTAGTTTCCTGCCTTTCTGGAAAGCAAATGAGAGCTTAACCTCAAGTCTGATTTCTAATAATTTAAAATACATTTAACTTTAAATAAACCCCATAACTTTAAAATTGTTAATACCTTCGCACACTAATAATTCCAATGAAGATCAACTTTATGAAAAAAGTACTATTGCTTGCAGTAGTTGCAATATTTCATTTTACTGCCTTTGGCCAAAAATTTTCTATAAGTGGTAATGTTACAGATGCCCAAACTGGTGAAGATTTAATAGGCGCCAATATTGCAGTACTTGAGCTGGAAGCCACCGGAACTTCAACCAACGTATATGGTTATTATAGTGTTTCTTTACCTGCAGGTGAATACACTTTACGCTGCCAATATTTAGGTTACGATGCTAAAGATACAAAGGTAAAGTTAGATGCCGATAAAACAGTAAATATTTCAATGGGTGAAGCTGCCGCCGCTTTAGAAGAAATTGTAATAAAAGGCGAAAAAGAAAACGTAAACGTAACCAGCACCGAAGTTGGCGTTGAAAAACTAAACCTTAAAGAAATAGATAAAATACCAGTTTTGTTTGGGGAAAAAGATGTTTTGAAAACCATACAATTATTGCCAGGCGTAAAATCTGCTGGTGAAGGTACTTCAGGCTTTTTTGTTAGGGGCGGTAGTGCCGATCAAAATTTAATTTTGTTAGATGAAGCACCAGTTTATAATGCTTCACATGCTTTTGGCTTTTTCTCGGTATTTAATAGCGATGCTATAAAAGATGTAAAGCTTTATAAAGGTAGTATTCCAGCTGAGTACGGCGGGCGTTTATCTTCTGTATTAGATGTGAGGATGAATGAAGGCAACAAAAATCGTTTTGCTGGTACTGGTGGAATTGGTTTAATTTCATCAAGGTTAACCCTCGAAGGACCAATAGTAAAAGAAAAAGGTTCATTTATAGTTTCGGGCAGAAGAACCTATGCAGATTTGTTTGTGCCGTTGGCATCAGATGATGCCATTGCTTTTGATGATGTAAAATTGTATTTCTACGATTTTAATGCCAAACTTAATTATACAATTAACGACAAGAACCGGATATTTTTAAGCGGTTATTTTGGAAGAGATAGAATAGGATTAGGAGATTTAATTGATTTTGATTGGGGAAACGCAACTGGTACTTTCCGTTGGAATCATATTTACAATCCTAAATTATTTAGCAATACTTCTTTTATAGTTAGCAGCTATAGTTACGGTTTTGGTTTTTTGAGTGATGCTTTTAAAGTAGCTTCCACTATATTAGATTATAATGTAAAGCAAAATTATGATGTTTTCTTAAACAACAATAATACGCTCCATTTTGGCATAAATGGCATTTACCATATTTTTGATGCAGGAGAAGATAGAAGTGAAGGCGGAGAAGGCGGTATTTTTACAGTACCCGATATAGAAAAGCGTTATTCAATTGAAGCGGCTGCTTATGTTTCTAATGAGCAAAAAATAGGAAAACGAATAAACCTAGATTATGGTTTGAGATTAAATAATTTCACGCCAGTTGGTATAGGCGATTTTTATACTTACAATGAAAATGGAGAAGTAAACGACACTACTTTTTATGATACTTTAGAACCCGTTGAAAATTATTTTGGTTTGGCGCCCCGTTTTTCTGCCAGTTTCCAGTTTAGTGATAATGTAAGTATTAAAACAGCTTATGCCCGCACTTTTCAATACCTTCATTTGCTGTCTAACACTACTTCCTCGCAGCCTACTGATGTTTGGTTGCCGAGTAGTAACAACATAAAACCTCAATTGTCCGATCAGGTTTCTTTGGGCTACTTCCAAAACTTTGCTGACAATCAATACGAATTTTCAACAGAAATTTACTACCGTTGGTTAGATAATATAATTGATTACAAACCTGGCGCACAAGTAAGTTTAAATGCTACCGTTGAAGGCGATTTATTATATGGTGAAGGCCGTGCTTATGGCCTGGAGTTTTACATAAAGAAAAAAAGAGGACGCTTTACTGGTTGGTTAAGCTATACTTTGGCTCGAACAGAATCGAAATTTGAAGAGATTAATTACAGCGAATGGTTTCCGGCAAGGCAAGATAGAACACATGACATTAGCATTGTTGCCTCTTACCAATTAACCGAACGCATTGACCTTTCAACAAGTTGGGTATATTATACTGGTAATGCCGTTACCTGGCCAGGCGGTAAAGCACCAATTTCAAGAGACTCAGCCAATATAATTAATGATACCGCTAGTGAAAATGCAGTATTTATGGTTTCTGATTTCGAACTTAGAAACAATGCTCGTTTACCCGCCTACCATCGTATGGATGTAAGTATAACCATAAAAAATAAACAATATAAATACCGATTAAATAAAAATGGAGACCGTGTGAAAGTACCTAAAAAATGGCGATCGAGTTGGAACATCTCTGCCTACAACGCTTATAATAGAGCAAATCCATACTCCATAACATTTGCCAGTACAGAGCTTAATGTTTTCGATATAGAAGCCACCCAGCTAACCTTGTTTAAAATTGTTCCATCAGTAGCATATAATTTTAACTTTTAATATGATGAGTTTTTTAAAATACCTTTTTATCCTAACAATTTGTTGTACACTTTTTGCTTGCACAAAAGTAGTAGAAGTTGATTTGAATGAATACGACCCTAAATTTTTTATTGAAGCTTATGTATTTGATGAAGATGGCAACAACTTGGTTTATGTTAGAAAAACCCAAAATGTTTTTGATAATGTGGCAGGCCAAACTTTAGCAAATGCCACCGTTACTATTGAAGAAGATGGAAAAGCCTATCCTTTAAGTTACGAAACAAATGGCTACTTCCGTAATGAAGCATTAACCGGTAAAAGTGGCAGCACGTACAAATTAACTGTTGAGGTAGAGGAAGAAACTTTTACTGCAACATCGGTAATGCCTAACAAAGCCAGTTATGATGAGGTTTTGGTTGGCCTTCCATTTCCATTAACAGCAGGGGGAGACACAATTAGCCCTTGCTCAGAGGGAGATTATTTTATTTTTAATCAGTTTACCGATATAGCTAACGAAAAGAATTTTTACTTGTTTGACTATAACCGTTTTGAAACCACAGGAGACACAGCCCAATCCACTACCGACGATCAATTGTATCTGCAAGACGATAATTTTAATGACGGCATACAATCTTGCACTCCATTTTTTAATACTTGTTTTTTAGAAGAAGATGCAGAAGGTAACCCACAAGAAGTTAAAACCATAATGTATAATATTACCGAAGTAATGTATAAGTATTATTTTGTTTTAGCATCAATAGCCAACAATGGAACTCCTGGCGGAGATGTTACGCCGCAAAACCCTGATACTAATATTGAAGGTGGCGCAATAGGCTTTTTTAGTACCGCCGCTTTAACCAGAAAAACTACACAAATGAAACCTTCGCCATTAACAGAAATACTAAAATGTCGTTAATTGCGACTGTTTAGTAAAATATTGGCCTTTGCTGGTTTTGGTATTTTTATAGAAGTTGTGTTTAGAGCATTAAGCAATACTTTAGAACAGTTTTACTTTAGCCAACCAGTAGATTTAAGTTTACGTACCAATATTTATTTTTGGATGATTCCTATATACGGCTCATCGTATGTGCTACTAAATGCGGTTTACCCAAAATTAGCCCAAATACCCTTACTGTTGCAGTTGTTATTTTTAACTATTGGTATTTTTGTAATTGAGTATTGTACTGGTTTCGCCTTACAACAATTAATTGGCAAATGCCCTTGGGAATATAAAATTGGATACCACTTACACGGGCTTATTCGTTTAGATTATACAGTTGTTTGGATGCTTTTTTCTTACCTGCTTTTATTGTTTTATAAATGGGTAAATGCGGTGCGGTTTGTTTAAGAAAAATTGATACTATTCAGAAGTCAGACCATTACATTGTCAGACATCAGACATCAGACAAAATTTGGGCGAAAAAGAGCATTTTTGAATTCACTCATCCAAATTTATCTGACGTTTGACAGCGAAGCAGTTTGACTTCTGACCTCTACCGAATAGTTACGAAAAATTGTTTTTAAACATCAAAAGTGCAATGCAATTTTTGTAAAATAGAAAATAATTATTTCATTCCAAAGCCTTTAAAACCTCGCCTACAAACAAACCCATATCCCAGTTTTTTCTATTGCGGGTTTGGCCAAGCCTTACAACAACCAATTCTTTCGAAGGTATTATTACAATATTTTGTCCTTCGTAGCCGCTGGCATAAAATAGATCTTCAGGTAGGGTAGGCCAGTATTGATTGTTTTCGAAAGTGGTAGTTGGTTCTGTTGCATTTTTCCAAAAGTGTGCTGCATAAGCACCGTGTTTCGATACTTCATTCCTTTTTGAAGAATAAGCTACCCAGCCTTCTGGTAAAATTTGTTTGTTGTTAAAAATACCATTTTGTAAATACAGTAAACCAAACTTGGCCCAATCTCTGCCCGTAGCATACATAAATGAAGAGCCAATGTAAGTATTAGTAGCATCGGTTTCCATAGTAGCGCTATTCATTCCTAAAGGCTCAAATAATTTTTTGTATGGAAATTCTAAGTATGCCTTTTCAGTATTAAATTTAGTTTTTATAAGATAAGATATAATGTTACTGGTACCGCTGGAATAACTCCAAAAAGTACCTGGCTTGTGAATTAGCTTTTTATTAAGGGCATATTTAGCACAATCGTTTTCTAACCATAGCATTTCGTTAACAGAAGAAGCAATGCTGTAATCTTCTTTAAAATACAAACCAGAGTTCATTTGTAATAATCGATTTAAAGTAATGTTACCTCGTTTATCTATCTGCCATTCCTCAAAATTAATTGTCTCTTCTAAGTTTAAAACACCTTCTTTCACTAATATACCGCAAAGAGCGTTAATTACGCTTTTTGTCATAGACCAACCAAGTAGAGGCGTTTCGTTACTTATACCTTTTCCATATTGCTCTTTTAATAATTTTCCTTTATAAATTACCAGAGCGGCTCTTGTATTTCGTGGGCTATCTAAAGCTTTTTCTTCAAAGGCATAGGTAAAAGCTTTGTTTAGTTGCTTGAAGTTTACATTGGCAAACAAGCTGTCGTAATTTGTCTTTTCAATATTCCAAAAACCATCATAAGGCTTATTTATTTTTTTTAAAGATGCTAAAGTGCTAACTGCTTCAACCGTATTTTTTGATACTAAAGTACAGCCCATTCCTTTGCGGTAGACAGCTGTTCTTTTTAAACCCAAAAAAGAAGCAGTTGAGGTTTTATTGTTTGTATTAACGCTTACAGTAGCAATAGCAGCTGCCGAATTTTTGATGTCTTCATTTACAACATCCTCCAAATCTCTACCAGAAAGGTACACGCTTGAACAAGCAGTTTTTGCAGCATAACCTAAACCAATATTTATAGCAGGTATTATTTTAATGTAAAATAATAAACCAACAAATAAAACTATTAAAAAAAGTAATATTATTGTCACAGGTTTCATTTTTTATTCTAAACCCTCTTTAATAGATAATAAAAATTGTTTTATATCTTTTAAAGATTTAGCAATTTCTGCCTGTTTTAAAACATCTTCTTTGTTTTCTTTTAATTTTTTTTTAGCCCCTTCAAGTGTGTAGCCGCTATCTTTTACTAAATGATAAATAACATGCAGATTGTCAATGTCTTTAAGGGTAAACAATCGATTGCCCTTTCGGTTTTTTTTCGGTTTTAATATTGAGAATTGGTTTTCCCAAAAACGTATTAAAGATGTAGAAACATCAAACATTTTGGCTACTTCACCAATGGAGTAATAATGTTTTTTTATTTCTTTATCTTTATAAGGAGGCACTCAATATTTTATTAATCGAAAGATTGATTTGAGCGGTTAGCCAATTGTATCATTTTTTCAAATTGGCTTTCATCTAAATCATTATGAAAAAAGTTAATTGGGTTAATAGCTTTGTCTTCGTGGTGCACTTCATAATGTAAATGTGGCGCAGTTGATAAGCCCGAACTACCTACGGAGCCAATTTTTTCACCACGCTTTACTATTTGTCCTTTTTTAACGTCAATAACACTTAGGTGTGCATATAATGATTGGTAGCCATAACCGTGGTCTATCACAATTTTATTTCCATACCCTCTGTTTGACCGGCTGGCTTTAACTATTTTACCATCTCCGGTAGCAAATACTTCGGTGCCATTTGGTGCAGTAAAATCTATGCCTCTATGAAATTTACGTACTTTATGCACCGGATGAATACGATACCCATAACCCGAGGCAATTCGCTTTAGCTCTTTGTTAGCTACAGGTTGTATAGATGGTATGGAAGTAAGCATTTTACTTTTGTTCTTAATGTTGCTTGTCAACTCTTCGTACGACATTGACTGTATGCCTATTTTGGTATAAAGGTTATCAAGTTTTTTAGCGGTTTCTTTCATTATATCGCTATAATCAAAACCTTCTAAATCTTTATATCTTTCCGAACCGCCAACACCTGCTTTTCTTACTGCTGGCGAAATTGGTTCTGCCTCAAAAATAACTCTGTAAATATTATCATCTTTTTCACCCAACTCTGCCAAAATATCCGACATGTTGGTCATTTTTTTATTTAAGTCGCCATAAGTCATTTTCATTTTATTCAACTCTCTTGATAGCCGCCTTTCTTTTGGAGTATCTAAAAAGTAAGAGGACAACATCATTAAAATTACCCCAAAAACAAAAGCGGCACTAAAAAACCTTACGGCTCGCCATACTTTGGTTTGCCAGGTTTCTTTTACTTCCTCATAAGTTAAACTACTTGTATTGTAGTAGTATTTGGTTTTTTTCATCGTATTAATATTACTTTTAACCTTTGTGTATGTTACTGTAAATCAATTAATTGGCTTTGATTAAGGCGTTTTTTAACTTTTGTTAATGGCGCAATATAAGTAATTCTGGGCAATTACATATTTTAGTTTATAGTCAAATTGTACAAATTAAGTTTTAAGGCACATTTAAGTATTTGTGTATTTGTAAAGAAATTTCCCATTGCGGATTATCTTTTACATACGCTATTATAAGTGGTGTAATTTCTTCTTTCTTACTCCATTCGGGCTGCAAATATAACTTACATTTTTGACTTACTTTAGCAGCATTAGTCTCTGCCCATTTAAAATCACTTTTATTAAAAACAATAATTTTCAACTCATCAGCTTGTTCAAAAAATTCTTCTAAGGGGGCTTTAAATTTTTTTGGAGAAAGGCAAATCCAATCCCAAGTGCCTGTTAATGGATGTGCGCCAGAGGTTTCAATATGTGTATATTTTTTAAGAGCTCTAATATTTTGGCTAAGTTCTTCAAGGTTATACATTAAAGGTTCGCCGCCTGTAACTACTACAATATTGCTTGCTATAGCAGTTAAAGGTTCAGTTATTTCTTCAATTTTTTTTATAGGATGCGCTTCTGCTGGCCAACTTTCTTTAACATCGCACCAAACGCAGCCCACATCGCAACCTGCTAAGCGAATAAAATAAGCGGCTTTACCCTGGTGATAGCCCTCGCCCTGTATAGTATTGAAGGATTCCATAATAGGAAATTGATTTTTTAACTGACTCATCATAATTTTGTGCAAAGTTATTGAATTTATAACCAGAATATACTTTTAAACTTTACATTTGTGTTTTAAGAAAAAGCTACGTGAAAAATAAAATAGAACAACTCTTAATGTTTCATAAAGAAACACCAGATGATCCTTTTTTAATTTATGCCTTGGCTAATGCTTATCAAAAACAAAAAGAATACAAAAATGCGATAATGTATTATGAATTATTGTTAGAAAAACACCCCAATTATGACGGCACTTATTTGCACTATGCGCAATTAAATACTTTTTTAAAAAAATTTGATAAAGCAAACGAAATTTACATTAAGGGAATTACTATATTAACGCAATTGAACGACACCAAAAATTTAAACGAATTGAAAGAGGCTTACGAGACTTTTAAACAAACTAAAAATTAAAAAATGCTTTTAAAATATTACTTAGTCACTTTATTAACTGCAATGCTTTTATTAGGATGCCAACAAAAAGTACCCGATAACAAAGCAGCAAATAGTATTTTGGCCACCAAGAAAAGAGCAGTAAGTTATGCAGCAGAACAAAAGTACGATTTAGCCATTTTGTGTATAGATAGTGCTCTAACCGCTCAACCAAAAAATATTGAATTGTACAACACAAAATTTAATATTTTATTGCGATCAAAAAAATACACAGATGGCTTAGCGGTGTTAGAGCAGATGCATAAAATAGAAGCCAATAATGCAGAAGCCTATTCTTTTCAAGGTTACATAAACGAAAAATTAGGTAATGATAGCTTAGCCACCACATTTTACAACAAAGCGATTGCAGCTTGTAAATACCGCGCTAATATTAAAGTTGAAGAGTTTAAAAATAAAGTAAATATTTCCTTTTTAAAACAGTTTACCGAAGGTAAAGTAGCTTCTATTGCTTACATTGATAGCTTAGCAATACGCCATGCTGGTAATGGTTTTATAAGAGACCAAAAAGAGTTTATTAAAAATTTTGACAAAGAGGCATTTTTGAAAGCTTTATAGGTTTTTTATTTTGCAAAAAGATATAACTTTAAAATTCGGGGAATTACTTGATACATAAATGTTGTGCGTCATTTAACTAAACCTCAGTAGATATGAGTTTACAAGGACAGACAGTAAGAATTATAATTCACAAACCTGAAAATTGGGACAAAGGAAATCTATTTGGGATAATAATTTCAGATAGAGGAGGAAAGAAAATTTTGCTAAAATTGACAGACCAAATTGTTGGTAAAGAAATTACAAGTGATACAATAGAACTGCAACTATTGACAGAGAAGGAAAAATTTAAACCATTAGGTCAGCATTATTCTTTAATGGTTAATGGTGATTTAAAATGTGACGAAACAGAAAAGACAGAACACATATTTTACGGAAGTGTGACAATTGATTAAGATGAATTGGACTGAATTAAAGGAGAAAGTATATTACTGGGATGGTTCTTGGTGTGACATTTACATATTACGAACAAGTCTTGAATATAATGAGAAGTGGACTGACTATGTAAATGAAAATTATCGTATTGAGTGGTTTAATGCTTTGACACAGGCGGATGAAAACAGAATAAGTTTTGACGTGATAAAGGAATTTTGGAATGGAAATCAAGATTTATGTTCAACAGCAAAAGTTTTCATTGACGAAGTTCAAATTAATAATCATTTTTTTACTGACACAGAAATTGAAAATGACATTGACCCAAGGGAAATAAATTCAATGGAAGACCACGAAAGTGTGATAAAGTATATGACTGACTTATCTAAGTTGCTGGACAAACCTCTTATATTGACACCAGAGAATGAACAAGAAACAATTTTGATAATAGTGTCAAAAAATCAAGTCGCTTATTCTGAAAATATTGACCTGAATAAATGAAGGCTAAAATTAATATAGAAAAAAACGAACGCACAACAATGTATAAAAATAATAGCCGAAACAATAGTGATTTCAGGGGTTGTAGCCCGCTTCAGCTTTTCTGTAACTTGACAGATAAGTGCCATGCAGTCGGCTATTATTCTTATACTAACCGTTATAGGACAGCTGAATAAACAACTAAATAATAGCCTTGTTTTCTTAGAGTTTGCTGAAAACTTTATGAAATGCGACTAAAAATTAGTTGCTTTTCAAATTTAAAATCAATAGTTTTGTTATGTGAGTAAATTTCAAAAAGTAGTAGACAAACTTCTAAACTTAAATACCTCTTTTACTTTTCAAGAATTAGAATACTTATTGGGCAAACTCGGTTATAAAGAAAAGAAAACAGGAAAACTTCGGGATCAAGAAGGGCATATACGAATGAATTATTAAGCCATATAATAAGAAATCACATACCTCACCCAGGAAATGAATTAAAAAGATATATTCGTTTGTATATAATAGAAGAACTCAGAAGACAAAACTTAATATGACTAACAAAATAAAATATAAAGAATTTATTGGATCTGTTCATTTTTCAGCTGATGATGAAGTTTTTTTTGGAAAGATTGAAGGAATAAATGACTTGGTTACTTTTGAAGGAACAACGGTTGCCAAATTAAAAAAAGGATTTAAGGAAGCAGTTGAAGATTACATAAATCTATGTGAGGAAACTGGTAAAGAAGTATTTAAATCATTTAAAGGTAGTTTTAATGTTAGAATTAACCCAGAACTACATTCAAAAGCCTTTGAGTTTGCAATATTAAATAACAAAACTTTAAATCAACTTGTAAAAGAGGCTATTGAAGATAAAATAAAATAACAAATTAACGGTCTCAAAAGCATCTAACCAACCGGCCAATCATCATTTAAACGCATAATTTTTTCAAGTACATCGCGTACGCAACCTTCACCGCCTTTTCTGCTCGAAATATAATGGGCTACCGATTTTACTTCGTGACAAGCATCTGCCGGGCAAGCAATACAACCAGCTTTTTGTATCGCTTGAAAGTCGTTTACATCATCGCCCATAAACAACAGTTCTTCGTAGTTTAAATTGTTTTTGCTAACATAGTCACCCAATACTTTAACTTTATCGTACGATGCTAAAAACACATCCTCAATACCAAGTGCTGCTAATCTGTTGCTAACCATATCATTTTTCCCACCAGTAATAATTGCTAATTTATAACCTTTTTTTAAGGCATTAAACATAGCAAAACCATCACGGGCATGCATAGTTCGCCACAACTTTGCATCTGGCCCTAAAATTAAACTACTATTGGTTAACACACCATCTACATCTAAACAAATGGTTTTAATTTTTTTTAATCTTTCAAATATATTCATTACTCGTTATGTGTAGCTTGTATGCTTTTGGTGAATGCATTATAAATTTCTTTTAATTGTTGGTTTTGTTGTAAGATGTTTATATGATTGTCAATAGTAGCTTTATCACTCCGAATTGCGGGCCCGGTTTGCATAGCAAATGGATCTTTTTGTTGCGCATTGTGTAAAGTGGAATTTATGATAGGATGCAATAAACTAAAATCAATATTTTTTTCGGCAGTAAAATTTTTCAATAGCGTAAATAAATGATTAGTGAAATTGTTTGCCATTACTGCGCCAAGATGCAAAGCTCTACGTTCGGTATCTGCTAAAATATGAACAACATTACTAATGCTTTTTGCAATTTCATAAACCAAATTATTGCTGTAAACATTAGAGTAATGCACAATTGTTGGTATTTGGTTGTAAGTCACCTTTTCGCCTTTTCTTAACGATTCAATTAACCAAAGCACCGCACGGTTTTGGTGCGGCAACAAAGCATCTATTGAAGCCGAACCAGAGGTATGAATAACTAAAGTATCAGCTACATTGCCCAGTTGTTTGGCAACGCTTTCAATCTGATCGTCATCAACGGCAATAATAATAACTTTAGCCTCTTTAAAACCTGCAAGTGCATTTACGGCCTGGTAGCCAAAAGTATTTGCCAGTTGCTGTGCCGAAGCATAGCTACGACTGTAAATTTGTTGCACTTCAAAATCGGTATTGGTTAAAGCATTACTAATATGCCATGCCACATTACCCGCACCTATAATATTTATTTTAGCCATTGTTTATTTTAGCTTGTTGGTAAAGATAATAAAGGTGTTTTATTGTAGCTCATTTTTAGTTGATTAATAAGTTGATGCGTTTCAACACTGCTTCTAATGTATCACCATTAACTTGGGTTTCATAAGCGATATTTCTTTCCAGCCAATTAATTGTTTGAATTTGATTAGTTAAAATAACTCCTTTAACAGAACAATTTTCTGGCAACTTAACTTCTATAGCAAACCCTTTTTCTTTTGTAGTGATTGGTAAAACAATTGCCAAACCAAAAGCTTTATTATATTTAAAATGTGATATTGCCAAAGCTGGTCGATGGCCTTTTTGTTCTCGCCCTTTTTTAGGATCAAAATCAAGCCAAACAATATCACCTCTTTCTGGTACTTTATTTAATATTCCCACTTTTCTTTACCCACTTCATTAGTTATCATAAGCGGTTGTCTATTTTCTGGATTAACGCCTTCAATCAAGTCATCTAAGGTTAAGGTTTCTTCTGTTTTAATTATTAAACTTCCATTTTTATCTAACTTAATTTGCATTTCATTTCCAGCCACTAAATTAGCTTTTTCTGCTATAGCTTTGGGTATGCGTATGCCCAAACTATTGCCCCATTTATTAATTGTAATTTTCACTAAATTCTATATTTATAAGTGCAATTATACATTGTATATCCGAAAATAGCAAAATTAATTTTACTAAGATCTAAATATAACTGTTTTTTCTTTTGGTAAGAATTGCAAAGTCTTTAACTAACCACTTTAATTTTCAATTTAGCGGCGTTCACATACTTCGCTAAAATCCGTTGAACATCTCGGTTGTCAATTTTTGGTTTTAAATATTTCTTAGCATTTTTTATAGTATTAATTTCTTTGTTTAGCGGCAAAAAACCGTAACCCAAATATTTTCCTTTGTTAACAGCTACAAAGGCTTTCTCGTCTACATGTTTGCCTTTATCAAACAATAAATAACTTATACTTTGTTGCTGCAAGGTTTTAACTGCTTTGTTTACTTTTGCATTATATTTTTTGGTAGTTTCTAATTGCACGCACGCTCCTTTACATTTTTCTTGTTGATAATTAAAACAAGCCTTCATCGCTTTTTGCAAGCCACAAAGCTTGGCACATAAATCAAAAGTTTCGCAAATTAATGCCATTTCATTACGTGCCGAAATTAAGTTAGTAAACCAAGCTAAAGGTTTTATTTGATTGCAATTTGCAGAAATATCCAAGCGTTTATAGCCATTCATATCTTCATAACAAATAATGCCATAATTAGCGGTTTTTTTGCGTTGCGCTACATTTAAAGGCGGCAAATGTTGTTTAATTAATTGACTTTCTAATAGTTCGGCAATTAACTCGCCACCGGTTAATTCAAACTCTATTTTATAAACCGCACGTTGTAATAGTTGTTGTTTTTTATTTTTACTGTTAAGATGGGTAATAATGCGTGCTTTAATATTTTTAGCTTTGCCAATGTATAATATTTTTCCCTTCTCATCAATAAACTGGTAAACGCCAGCTTCTTCGGGTAAGGCTTCAAAATATTTAGCGGGTAGGTTAGGAGGGAGCTTGTTGTTGAGGCTTTGTTTTTTTAAGGCATTTTTAATGTAATCTTCTCCACCCCTATTGTACAATAATTTAAATAAATGAAAAGTGGACAAAGCATCGCCCATTGCCCGGTGCCTGTTGTAATGCGGTAATTTTAACTGATGTGCAATTTTACCTAAACTATAACTTGCTAAGTTTGGTAATACAGCTTTTGTTAGTTTTACGGTACATACTTTTTTTCTATAAAAATGAAAATTGTTAGCTTTAAAAGATTTGCGTAAAAAACCGTAATCAAAAGCAACATTGTGGGCTACAAAAATATGACCTTCTGTAATCTCTAAAATTTTAGGTGCAAGGGTTTTAAAATCGGGCGCATTAGCTACCATTTCATCATCAATACCTGTTAAAGCAGTAATAAAACCAGGAATGTTTTCATCGGGTTTAATTAAGGTTTCGTATTGATCTAATATTTCATAACCATCGGTAATAATAATACCAACTTCGGTAATGGCATTGTAATGCGAAAATGCACCAGTAGTTTCTATGTCAACAATGGCATAAGTCATTAGTACAAATGTAACTCACCGAAAACAACTACAATTAAATTTAGCAGATTAAATTAAAAATTGACGGAACTAAAATCTACATAATTTCATTATATCTTAAAAAACATTAAAATGGCTATAATCGAAATTCTTACCTACATCTCAATTTTCAGCGGAGGGATCCTTATTTTACTACTCATTTTATCTATACTTGGCGGTTTAGATATTGATGTTGATTTTCCGGGTGGAGATACTGATGCAGATAGTTCTGGTGGCATTGGTATAGTTAAGGCTTTACTTACTTTTATAAGTGTTTCTTCTTGGGTAATTAAAGTAATTTTAGCTACCCAAGCCAATCCTTTAATAGCAATTATGGGTGGTATGGTTGGAGGCTACATTGCAGTATTGTTAATCAAAAAAATATTTGAGTTGCTACTTACCCAAACCGAAAATACTAATTGGGAATTTCAAGATGCTGTTCACGAGCCTGCAAAAGTATATCTAAAAATACCGAAAGAAGGATCTGGCATAATACAAGTTTTAGTTAAAGGGGTTACCCGTGAGATAAGGGCTAAAAGTTTAGATGAGATAGAAATTCCAACAGGGGAGGCAGTTTTCATTCATAAAGTAGAAGATGAATTTGCATATGTAAAGAAACTGAAAGATTAAGAATACCTATGTTGACTAAAAAATATCAATCACAAATCACATTTTAATATTTTATTAAAGCTATATCAATTAGCAAAACTAAGGTTTTGTACTGTTAATAGTTATATCATAAAACACAATTTTCTAAAAAATAAAACATTTATTAATCACTAAAAATTTAATCAAATTATGGAAGGAATTCTTTTTATCGTAGCTTTTGTATGCTTCGTAATTTTTTTACTCGTAGTATTTTTTATTTCACGATACAGGCGTTGCCCATCTGATAAAATACTAGTTGTATATGGAAAAACAGGAGACGGCGCTTCTGCTAAATGTTACGCCGGTGGTGCTACCTTTGTGTGGCCGGTTATCCAGTCTTATCAATTTTTAGATTTAACCCCACAAAGTATTGACGTAAACCTGCAAGATGCATTGTCAAAACAGAACATTAGGGTTTCTGTACCGGCGCAGTTTACAGTTGGTATAAGCAACAAACCTAACTTAATGATTGCCGCAGCAGAACGCTTGTTAGCTTTGGAAAGAGATGAAATAAGCTCGCTTGCCCACGATATTATTATGGGACAAATGCGCCTGGTTATTGCCAATATGGACATTGAAGAACTGAACACCGATAGAGATAAATTTGTAGAATCGGTTTACACCAATGTTGGGGATGAGTTACATAAAATTGGTTTAGAATTGATTAACGTTAACGTAACCGACATTCAAGATGAAAGTGGTTACATAGTAGCTTTGGGTAAAGAAGCCGCAGCCAAGGCCATTAACGATGCCAAAGTAAAAGTAGCATTAGAAGATAGAAGCGGTGCTATTGGAGAATCTGAAGCCAGACAAGAACAACGGGTTAAGGTAGCAGATGCCAACAGTTTAGCCGAAATTGGAGAAGCACAAGCGACAAAAGAGCAGAGAATTCAAGTGGCTGATGCGAACAGTTTGGCAGAAATTGGAGAAGCAGAAGCCAATAAAGGTCAGCGTATTCAAATAGCAGATGCCAACGGTTTAGCCGAAATTGGAGAAGCTAAAGCACAAGCATCTGCCACAGCAGGTAAAAATGATGCAATGATAAAAATTGCAAAATCAGATGCTGAGCGCGATATAGAAATAGCCGAAGCTCAACGGGCAGCAACTGCCGCACAAAAAGTTGCCAACGCCAAATCTTTAGAAGAAGCTTACGCTGCCGAAAAAGAAGCAGAAGTAGCCAGAGCACTAATGGAAAAAGCTAAGCGGGAAGCCGATGAGGTAGTTATAGCAGACATTGAACGCCAGAAAATAGTAATTGCCGCACAGGCCGAAGCAGAACAACAGCGCGAAGTTGCTAAAGGGGAAGCCGACGCCATCTTAGCAAAATATATGGCACAAGCTAAGGGAACGGAAGAATTGTTGAAGAAACAAGCGGAAGGTTTTGAACAATTGGTTAGAGCTTCAAACGGCGACCCACAAAGTGCTATCGGTTATTTAATGATAGATAAATTGACGGAGTTAGCAGAAATTCAAACCAATGCTATAAAAGATATAGAAATTGATAAAGTGGTTGTGTACGATAATGGTAACGGAAAAAGTGTAGGCAACTTTGTACAAGGTTTGTATAGTATGATGCCACAATTGAATGACTTTTTAAATCAAAGTGGAATGAATTTACCGGATGCTTTAATTAAAAAAGAAGTTACCGAAAATGGTGTTGAACCTAAAGAATTAGCAACTACAACTGTTGTTGAAGAAGCTTAATATAAAACTTTAAAACCACATAGATGCATTAGATTATATAATTATAGTTTACATGTGTTTATGTGGTTCATTTTATATTATTAGTCCAATTTCTTAAAATACGCTTTTGCCGCCTTTACAACCTTTGGCGATAACAGTAAAGTTGCCGTCATTGTAGGAATTGCCATTAAAGCAAAAGCGGTATCAATTAAATTAAGCATAGCTTTTAATGAAGTAGTTGCTCCAACAATTATGCTTGCAATATAAATGTAGTTGTACCAGTATTTGTGTTTATCTCCAAACAAAAAGCTCATACATTTAGTACCATAATAGGCATAAGAAAATAAGGATGAAATACTGAAAACTAAAATACACAATAATAAAATGTAATTGCCCCAATTTCCAAAACTATTTGTAAAAGCATTAGCGGTAAGGCTTACCCCATTTTCTGCTGTGCTTTGCCAAACGCCGGTAACTAAAATGGCCAATGCGGTTAAAGTACAAATTAATAAAGTATCAATTGCAGGGCCAAGCATGGCTACTAAACCTTCTCTAACTGGTTCGTTGGTTTTAGCTGCGCCGTGTGCCATTGGTGCAGTACCAATGCCTGCCTCGTTGCTAAATGCGCCACGCCTAACGCCTAACAAAATTAAGCCACCCAACAAACCACCAAACATAGCATCGCCCTTAAAGTAGTTAGCAGCAAAAGCATCTGTAAAAATTAAAAGAAAATATTTTGGTACTTCGGTAATGTTTAAAATTAAGATGCATAACACACTAACAAAGTATAATACTACCATTGCTGGTACTAACTTTTCTGTAGTTTTACTAATGCGTTTTAAACCACCTAATATTACAATAGCCGTAATTATTGCTAAACTAATACCAATAATTAAGTTAGAACTAAAGCCATAATTAAGGTTGTTTGGTGTTAGTAAAATATCGCGAATGGCTTGCGTTAATTGATTAACATTAAATACGGGCAAAGCGCCAATTAACCCGGCAGCACTAAAAAAGATGGCCATAGGTTTCCACCTTTTGCCCAAACCTTCGGTAATAAAATACATTGGTCCACCTTGCAATTGGTTGGTAGTATCTTTACCTCTGTACATAATTGCTAAAGTAGAAGTAAAAAATTTGGTACACATTCCAACTATGCCGCTTATCCACATCCAAAAAATAGCACCCGGCCCGCCAATAGAAATGGCAACCGCTACGCCAGCAATATTGCCCATACCAATAGTGGCCGATAAAGCAGTTGTAAGTGCCTGGAAATGAGAGATTTCGCCTTCGTCGTTTTTGTTGTCGTATTTACCAAGCGTAATTTGTAGAGCATGTTTTAAATATTTGAAAGGTAAAAATCGAGTTAAAATCAAAAGATATAAACCACCGCCAATTAGCAAAATTACCAAAGGTAAACCCCAAATAAAAGAGGCCGCAGCGCTTAAAAATTGATCTAATTGTTGTAACAATGGAATATTGTTTATTGTATAATGTGTTCTCAAAGCTAATGAACTAAGTTGAATTGGAGGGATTATTTTTAAAATTAGGCTTAAATATTTTCAGTTAAAATAGGATTGATCTATTTTACCTTATCCATAAATTCAAAAACCTTTTCAGAATAAGCATCATCACCTTCTTGCTAAATATTGTATTGATTACCATTCGGCTTTTCGTAAAATTGTTTTTTTCGCTTTTTAATTGTTGAAAGTTCTCTTTTCCTTACTCTAATATTATACGTTTGTCTTTTGCGCCAAATGCCATAAACAGAGGCTGTTCAATGGTTTTGCGAACTTCAATAGGTTTTACTTCATTAGATTTAAAATCAGCAATTTCACCTGCTCGCTCTATTAAATAGTTAGTAAAAACTGAAATATTAAAACCTAAATAATGCTTGACATAATAGTTTGTAATAATTAAAGAGATAAAACCTTTAAAACTGTTTTATTGATAATATAAAAATAGTGCGTGTAGTATCCTGAAGTTTGTGTAAACTCATTCAAATTCATTTTTGGAACTTAACTCAAAAATGAATTTAAATGTAATTTTTTTCCAAAGACAATTATTGCTAAATTATTTGAAATACCTTAAAATAAAAAATTATTGTGCTGCTTCTTGTAAGCAGTAAGAGTTCCATTTTTTTTGATCCTCATACGATTCTCTAACATAAATAGGATCGTAATAATATTGAATTTTATCTAAAAAACATTCACAGAATTTTATTGGTTCGTAATCCTCTAATTTTTCAAACATTGATTCGCAATAACGTTGTTGAAAATCCATTTGATCTTTAGTCCATCCGTTTTTTGAAACTACTGTAATTCCTTTTTCAGATTTTGGTAAGCCATTTGGCAAATACTCTAACTCTATTTGTTCAGTTTCTACATTATTGTTTGCATTAGTATTGTTATTGCTTGGTTTATTTTGGCAAGCAAAAATTAAAGTACTTAATATAATAAGAAATACAATTGTTCTATTCATTTTTCAAAAAAAATAATATATGTTATTTCAACTTTGTCATATTTGGTTTTGGCACAGCTGCTAATACCTCATCATCCACAATACTTTCAAATTGTACAAAATTTTGTTGAAATTGAAGTGCTAATTCATTTGCCTTCATATAATAAGCTTTATCATTTTTCCAGGTTTCTCGAGGGCTTAAAATTTCTTGAGGAACATTTGGGCAAGCAGAAGGTATATCAATTTTAAAAACAGAATGTGTTCTATAACCTACGTTTTTTAAGGTGCCACTTAGCACTCCATTTATCATAGCTCTTGTATGCTTTAGTTCAACTCGTTTACCTACGCCAAAAGCACCGCCCGTCCAGCCAGTATTAATTAGCCAAACATCTGTTTTTTGTTCTCTCAACTTTTCGCCGAGCATTTCTGCATATTTAACCGGGCTAAGTGGTAAAAATGGTGCACCATAGCAAGGGCTAAAAACCGAAACTGGATCTTTTATACCTGCTTCGGTGCCTGCTACTTTTGCAGTATAACCAGATAAGAAATGGAACATTGCAGATGCTACAGAAAGCTTTGAAATTAATGGTAAAACGCCGTGAGCATCGCAAGTTAAAAAGAAAATATTTTGGGGTATACCACCAAAAGAAGGATCTAATCTGTTTTTAATGTGATATAGTGGATATGCTGTTCTGGTATTTTGAGTTACTGTTGTATTTTTATAATCTATTAGCCTTTTACCTTCTGTAAAGCGTGTATTTTCTACAATTGCTCCAAATTTTATAGCGTTAAAAATTTCAGGTTCTTTTTCTTTTTCTAAATCAATTACTTTGGCGTAGCAACCTCCTTCAAAATTAAATATAGAAGTTTTGGACCAGCCGTGTTCATCATCACCAATTAATTTTCTACTTGCATCGGCACTTAATGTAGTTTTTCCTGTTCCCGAAAGTCCAAAAAATAATGCGGTATCAAAATTTTTACCAACATTTGCCGAGCAATGCATTGGTAAAACGTTATGTTCGGTTGGTAGCATATAATTTAATACACTAAATATACTTTTTTTCATTTCACCAGCATAGCCTGTACCGCCTATTAATACAATTTTTTCTGTTAAATTAACGATAACAAAATTTTCATTTAATGTTCCATCAACTTTTGGATTAGCCAAAAATTCGGGAATACAAATTACTGTAAATTGCGGATCGAAGTGTTCTAATTTATAACCCTCGGGACGGATGAACATATTGTGACAAAACAGGTTTTGCCAAGCCTGTGAGTTAATAAATCTAACTCTTATTCTGTAGGTTTTATCGGCACCAGCATAACCATCTCTAACATATAATTGCTTATCAGTTAAATAGCCTTTCATTTTGGCAAACAATTGTTCGTAATATTCAGGATCAATTGGTTGATTTATCTCACCCCAATCTACAGTATCTTTTGTTAATTTATCTTTAACAATAAATCGATCTTTAGGGCTACGACCAGTAAATTTGCCAGTATCACACATTAGTGCTCCAGTACTGGTTAACACGCCTTCTTTATTAAGTAATGCTTCTTCAATAAGCTCAGCCGGGCTTAGGTTGATTTTTATATCATTTGAAGATAAAATTTCTTTTATAATAGAGTTTTTCAAACTTTTTGTTTGATAAGGATTTTGTAAATCTTGAGAAATCACAATATTAAGATTAGTTTAAGCGTGCAAAAGTAAGTATAAGTTTACGCAAAAAAAAAGGTGGCCGAAGTTGATTAGGCCACCTTAATATTTTTTAAGTGAAAAACACTTTATTTGCTAATCTTTTATAAAACGCTTAGTTATTACTTTGTTATTATTGGTAACAGAAATGAAATAAATACCTGAGCTTAAATTTTCAACATCTAACGTGTAAAGATTAATGCCTTGTTCTGCTTTAAAAGTTTCTTCTAAAACTGGTCTTCCAATTACATCGCGTACTTCAAAAACGGTTTCTTCGTCAGTATTTTGTAAAGTAATTTCTAAATTATTTATTGCAGGTACAGGTAATAAAGATATAATATTAAATACTGTTGATTCCGCTCTTGTTAAGTAAAAGTTAGCCACTTCAACTGTTGTACCATCAAAATCTGTTTGAATTAATTTATAATAAGTTGTTCCACCTATTACATCACGGTGTAAATACTTGTAATTAGTTGTACTAGAATTAGTACCACTACCTTTTACTGTACTAACTACTTTGTAATTAATACCATTAGTAGAGCTTTTAAGGGTAAAATAATCATTATTTATTTCAGATGCTGTTAACCACTTTAGCAAATTGCCTGTAGGTAAAACTTCTCCATTAAATGAAATTAATTCAATTGGTACTACTTCATTACAGGTGGCAATAAATGTTTCAGACTCTACATTACAACCATTTTGGTCGGTAACATCAAAAAAGTACATAGCTCCGTTTGGTATAATTTCGCTAGTGTAAGTTTCATCTGCACCAATTGAACCATTAAAATAAGCTGAAGCAACAGCATAGATGGAATTATTGTCAATATCTGTCAGTCCTCCTTCAATTTCGAGATTAAAAGAGTATTCGCCAGTATTTTCATCACACATTGGTGTATGAGTGATTTCAATTGATTCTAACAAGTTAATTTTTACAGTATTAGATATTGCCAAACAAGGATCATTAAAGTTTGGTGTACCTTGTTGTGAAGCAGTAGATATAAAGGCGGTAGCCCAAAGATTGCCGCTTAATTCTTCTGTATTTGTAACTCTTCTTCCGTAAGAAAATACGTCATCTTCACTCAATGGTAAATCATCAAAACTAATATCTGCCCCAGCAGTATGTATAACATAAAACAACGATTGGAAAGATCCTAGTACTGTTCCTGTGTTTCTAAGTTGAAGGTAATCGTCTTCGCATATATTTATTTCTGGTGCAGTATAATCATCAATTCCAATTAAGCCAGCTTCCGCAGTACAAGGTAAACAACGCGGTGTGTTGAATTTTTTTATAATTACACAGCCTTCGTTGTTTCCTTCAACCTGATTTAATACAAATTCAAACCCTGAATGTGTTGGATAATCATTATAAACATAAGTTCCAGATTGAAGATCAGTAAAAGATGACAAACCATCAGTAGCATTATAGGTGCCTTCGCCTTCAAAAGATACAATTATAGTTACACTATTGTTATTTTCACAAACAAAGTTTATATCAAAAGCATCTAATTCACATAAGTTTTCAATTGTTTCACCAACACATTCACAATCGCTGTTATACACATCATTTGTTGTTAAAACAGAAGTATCATCGCAAGATGTGCCTGGTAAAGCAGTTCCTCCGCATATACCCAAACAATCATTGCTAATACAAGAGCCATCTTCAACTGTTGCATCTGGATTGTAGTTGCAGTAAAGAGGATTGGTACAGCCAGATATTCCGCCAATTGGAGTTCCTGCACAAACACAATCAATACTATAAACATCGTTTTCTGTATCGTCATCTCCATCGTTACAAGCAGAACCAGCTATAGCAGAACCACCACATTGGCCATTACAATCATTAAACAGGCAAGACCCATTATCATCGGTTGCTTCTGGATTATAGTTACAGGCTCTTGAATCTGTGCATCCTTCTGTAGCTGCATTAGGAGTTCCTGCACAAGAACAATCTGATCCATAAACGTCATTTGTGGTATTGGCATCACCATCATCGCAGGTAGTTCCTTCTATTGCTTCACCACCGCACACACCATTGCAATCATTAAAAAGGCACGAACCATCTTCCTCACAAGCATCTGCATTGTAATTACAAGCTGTAGCATCGGTGCAACCATTAAGTCCACTACATTCAACAATTTGTTCGGGTACTGTTATACTTATGGCACAAGGGTTTGGCTGTTCATTGCCATCTCCATCAGTATATGTTGTAAAATTTGTGTAAGTATATTCTGGAAATACAGCATCAACCTTAGGACAACCGTTACTACCAGCAGTTCCTAAGTTTTCTATTGTTTCGCATAATTCTCCGTTAGATGCAGAAACTTCAATTGTAGCAGTTATACTTCCATCGCAAGTAGGCGCTTGAGTAAGCACAGCCTCCCAATTAGGATTTGGAAATATGCTAACCGTAATTGGATTGAAACCTGCTAAACCCAAAATTGGTACTAAGGCATTTAAATCTGGTCCGCTTTGCATTAAAGCGAGTGGACTTGTTAGATTTAGATCAAACCCTATTAAATTGTTTTCACAATTAGGATCATTGTAGAATACTGTTTTGATTTCCAATGATAAATCATAAACCTCACAAGCAGAATTTCCAGCAGGTATTATTGCTGTAAAGCAAATTTGACCTGATGCATTAGCATCAATTGCTGTTCCACTATTGTACTTAGATTCTAATTCTACAGAAGAGGCTTCACCACCAATTAATAAATCATAATTAAATTCTACTAAACTTGCATCAAACATAGCTTCATCTACATCTAAATCAAAACACAACGCTAATTCATCATCCACACATAACGCATCTGGTAAAGATGGTAGGTTATTATCATTAAGATAAACAACTGCGCAAGATTGAGCTATTGCATCTGAAATAAATAAAACAGAAGAAAGTATGATGATGAATGTCAAAAATCGACTTTTCATAATATAAGTAATATTTTTAAATTTTGTGCGAATATAACCTGTTGCGTGGGAAAATTTAAATTTACGATACTTTTATTCAATACATTGATGTTAACAGCTATTTTAAAATAAAAATATTACTTTAGAGCTTCGTAGAAGTGGTTTTTTCAATGTTTTGTTATAAAATGTGTTTACATTTAAATGAATAAACAACTATTTTTGCAAAAAAATCATCTTCTAATTATAATAAATTGATTTATTGGGCACTTTCATTTCAAATAATATATTTACTAATTATCTTAAAACGGTTTTAAAACCACTTTTTGTACTATTGTATTTTAGTATAATGATGAGTTTTAACAGTTTTAGTCAAGAGAGTTGTGTTATTCTTGATTATGAGCCAACTGTATGCAACAACGAAGGAATTCAATTTGTTTTAGAAACTAAAGGTTCTTGTACTATAAATAATATTGTTTGGATTTTTAACAATACTAAAAACAATGTAGATTCAATAATGGGTGCTGGCCCGCACTCAATTATTTTTGACCAACCAGGTTTAACAACTTTTTCAATTAGTTACTATGATTTTGAGCTCAAAACTCAAGTTTTTAAAGAAAAAAGCTTTAATGTTATTGAACCTGTTGTTGGTATAACTATTGAGCCGCAAAACCCATGCATAGGTCAATTAGTAAAATTAAAAGCAGATGGCCCCAAAGAAGGTTTCTTTGTTTGGAAAGGTTTGTCAAAACAAAATGATGAGAATTTATATGAAGTTGTTGACTCTATAAAGAATGATGGTCAGGCATACCGATTACAATGGTTTTTGGGTAGTGAGGGTACTTCAAGGGGTTGTAGTCTCAAATCCTTTAACGATACCATAAAAATAAAAAAAACAACTCCTTTAATTATAGAACCTTCTAATAAAATTAATGTTTGTGAAGGCGATGTTGTAAATTTAAAAATAAAAAACATAGTTAACTCAAATGATTATATTTGGAGAAGTGATGATTTGGTTGTAAGCAATACCTCCCTTAATATAAAACCAGAAAGTACTTCAAACATAACTGTAAGTACTTTTGAAAATGGCTGTTTAAGAACTGAAAATGTTGAAATAAATGTTCAACAATTACCTTCTTTTTTAATAGAACCTGCAGTAGCAACTATATGTAATGGAAGCAGCATAGAACTTAAAATTTTATATGATGATTTTGAAAACGAAGTTGACTATTTATGGACGGGCGGCTCAATAACTTCTTTAAATACGCATAATGAAATTGTTGAAATAACACCAACAGCATCAACAACTTATACTGCTACTTGGGAAAATAGTGGTTGTAAAGTAATAGCAACAGCATCTATTAAAACTTCTGAAAACAAAACTGATATTATTGGAAACAAAAGTATTAATATATGTAACGGCGAAACAGTAAAATTAACTGTAAATACACCAAACAAAGGTGTTGTCAAATGGTTCGAAAAAGATTTTTCAAATTCAATTGAAGCACCCACAATTACAGTATCGCCAGATAAAACAACTACTTATAAAATAGAATGGACTGATGGCATTTGTACTGATGAAGGCACTATTACGGTTAACGTAAACGCCAAACCCAATTTAAACATAGTAAGTGCAGTTGGTAGCAGAGTATGTAAAGGAGAGCCAATAGATTTACAAGTTTTTTTTACAAACGGAGACTTTAGTAACAATTTTAGCTGGAGTTTAGAAGAAGACCAAGAATCTTTAACAACGGAAAATAGTCAATTGAGTTTTACGGCAACTAAAAGCAGTAATATTACAGTAATATGGGAAGATAGCGGTAATATTTGCCAAAATTTAGTTAGTGAAAATTTTTATATTGATGTGTTAACAAAACCTGAAGCAATAACTTTAGAAGCAGATAAAATAATATTGTGTAGAGGTGATAATGTAAAATTTACTGTTGGAGGAGCTATTTTAGATAATTTTATTTTATATAATGTAGAAAATGATGAAATAGTAAGTGATAATTTTGAAGGCAGTAGCATAAAAATAATACCAGAAAAAACCACAAATTATGTTGCTTGGTGGTTAAATGATGAATGTTTAATAGTTTCTGATACCATTAAAGTTACTGTAAATGAAATACCTTCCATTACTATAAACAACAACGAAAAAATATGCCCTAATAGTAATTTTGAAATTAACGTTCAACCTACAAACTACTCATTATATCTGTGGTCGGGCGGAGATATATCAGAAAACGATTTAGTAACAGGCAGTAAATTAAGCCGCAGTATTAATCAAACTAACCTTATCTACTCTTTAAGAATAAGTGATAATAACAATTGCACCTTAGATACTTTAGTAACCTTAGATATAGTTGATTTAGACATAAAAGCAGTAAGTGATAAACCAGCTAACGAAGTATGCGAAGGAGAACCAATACAACTTTCTGTAAATGGAGCAGATAGTTACTTATGGGATGCAAATGAAATTTTAACAGGTGATTTAAGCAATAACCCATTAGCCTTTCCAACAGAAAACTTTACCGAATTACGTGTAAATGCCTTCAAAGAAGGTTGTTCAGTAGAAGATATTATACAACTTTATTTAAAAGAAAAACCTAATGCCACCGTAAGTGAAAATGTTTCCATTTGCTACGGAGATACAATACAACTTAATGGAAATGGGGGACAAAATTACTTATGGCAACCCAATTTATTTTTAAACAATAATGAAATTGAAAATCCTGTAAGTACACCACAGGAAAGCATAGTGTATACCTTAACTGTAACTGCTGAAAATGCTTGCACCGATGAAGCTACAGTAACAGTTAATGTACAAAATGATGGTTGTGAAATTGATTTGAATAAAATATTTGTACCTAATACAATTACACCAAATGATGATGGAATAAATGATACCTGGGAAATACCAGCTATAGCAGATATGCCAGATTATGCAGTTACTATTTTTACCGAATTTGGTGTAGTAGTTTTTAATACAACTAATTACCAAAATCAATTTGATGGCGTAAACAATAACTATTTGCAAGAAGGAACTTACTATTATATTATTCAACATTTAAACAGCCAGAATAAAAAAACAGGAACATTAACCATAATACGTTAGAGTAATTTAAAACTACTAATTATACTGTTAAACTGAGGCCCATAAACTGCATAATCAAACGCTTTACAAGTACCAGTTATAATATAAACCCTTTCTTTTGATGCCATAAAGTATTTTAAAAGATGTAATTTTTCTCCTGCGTTTGATGATTTTAGTAAAACCCATTTTGCATCATTATTATTTATAACCTCTTCACCTTCCGACAGTACTTTTAAAGTATTGTTTTTGTTTAAATTAATTAAATGAGAAGTATAAAAACTATTAAGGTCAACTTTGTTTGATTTTACTAAACCCTCCTTTTGCTGTTTAAATGCTGCTGGTTTAGAAATAACATCTAAGCTTTCAACAAAATCAATATCATTTACCTTTTCTGTGTACATAGTTAATGCGGTATTTTTATTATTTTTATACAACCAATTTTGAGGTATTAAAATTTCGTAGCCCTCTTTACCATTGTGAAAGGTATTGTATTGCTTACCTTTATATTCAACATTAGTTTTTTCAAAGTAATTTTGTTTAGGTTTTTTGTTTAATGATGTTTCTTTAGTTGAACAACTTAAAATTGAAACCAATAATGTAAGTGACAGACCTAAAATTTTAAAAGAATATTTTATCATTGACCAAAAATAAGTACAGTTATTATAATATTGTTAGTTTCTCAATAAACAAATAAATTTCAAAAATGTTATAATGGTACTTTAAATTTAATAAACTATGACTCAAAACGAAGTTAGATATACTGAAGATGAAATAAAATCGCTCGATTGGCGGGAGCACATACGCCTTCGGCCAGGCATGTATATTGGTAAAACAGGTGATGGTTCGGCACAAGATGATGGTATTTACATTTTAGTAAAAGAAATTATTGACAACAGTATTGACGAGTTTATAATGGGTCACGGTAAAAAAATTGAAATTAATATTACCGAAGCATCTGTAACCGTTCGCGATTTTGGTAGAGGTATTCCCTTGGGTAAAGTAATTGATTGCGTATCAAAAATAAATACTGGCGGAAAGTATGATTCAAAAGCGTTTAAAAAATCTGTAGGTTTAAATGGAGTTGGTACAAAAGCTGTTAATGCCCTATCAAACTATTTTAAAGTAGAATCAATAAGAGAGAACCGTAAAAAAACTGCAGAATTTGAATTAGGTGTGCTCACAAAAAATCATAATATACAGAAAACCAAAGATGAAAATGGTACACTCTTCACCTTTACACCTGACAGCAGCATCTTTAAAAAATATAAATTTTTACCCGATTTTTTACACGACCAAATTTGGAACTATGCCTACTTAAATTCTGGTTTAAGCCTTTACCTTAATGGCAAACGTTTCTACTCTAAAAACGGCTTGTTAGATTTGTTGAAAAGCAAAACCAATGAAGATGAAATTCGTTACCCCATTATACATTTAGAAGGAGAAGATATTGAATTTGCAATTACACACACTAACGATTACGGCGAATCGTATTACAGCTTTGTAAATGGCCAATATACCATACAAGGTGGTACGCATTTAGCTGCTTTTAGAGAAGCAATTGTTAAAGGCTGTAGAGAGTTTTACAAAAAAGATTACGATGCTAAAGACATACGCGCATCGGTTGCCGGGGCAATTAGTGTGCGCATTGAAGAGCCAGTTTTTGAATCGCAAACTAAAACTAAACTGGGTTCTTCACACATGGCACCCGAAGGCCAAACGGTAAGAGGTTTTATTGTTGATTTTGTAAGTAAATCAATTGATAATTTTTTACATAAAAACGATGAAGTAGCACAAGCATTACACAGGCGTATTTTACAATCGGAAAAAGAACGTACCGAATTGGCTGGTATTAAAAAACTGGCTAACCAAAGAGCAAAAAAAGCAAATTTACACAACAAAAAATTACGTGACTGTCGGTTTCATTTTACAGATAAAAAAAATGAGCGCCATGCAGACACCATAATTTTTATAACTGAAGGAGATTCGGCAAGCGGGTCAATTACTAAAGCACGAGATGTTGAAACCCAAGCCGTTTTTTCGTTGCGTGGTAAGCCCTTAAACTGCTTTAACAAAACCAAAAAAATTGTTTACGAAAATGAAGAGTTCAATTTATTACAACACGCTTTAAACATTGAAGATGATTTAGAAGATTTGCGCTACAACAATATTATTTTAGCAACCGATGCTGATGTTGATGGTATGCATATTCGTTTGTTAATAATGACTTTCTTTTTACAGTTTTTCCCAGAATTAGTACGTAAAGGCCATCTAAAAATATTGGAAACGCCTTTGTTTAGGGTAAGAAATAAAAAAGAAACGATTTACTGCTACTCAGAAAAAGAAAAGCAGGAAGCGATGAATAAATTGGGTGCTAACCCAGAAATTACAAGGTTTAAAGGTTTGGGTGAAATTTCGCCAAACGAATTTGAAAATTTTATTGGCGATGATATTCGGTTACAGCAGGTAATTGTAAAAAAGGATATGACCATTAAAGATTTATTGACTTATTACATGGGTAGCAACACGCCTGAACGTCAAAAATTTATTGTAAATAATTTAAGAGTAGAAGAAGATGTAGTTGAGGAAAACTTGGAAGTTGAAGAAGTGGTTGGCTAGGTGAAAATGTTTAAATCACTAGCTTACAACGAGCCAACGCCATCAATAAAATAGCCCCAATTGGAGTGGTTATGTTATTTTGTAGCGTAGCTTATGAAGCGTGGCAATAACATTTGAACGGAAAGTGGGACCAAAATTCTCAACGAATAAATCTGTTTCGCTTCAAAAAAAAGTAGCAACTAAAATTTTATTCAAACAACTCCGAACTCAAATATCGATCGCCTCTATCGCAAGTAATGCAAACAATAAGGCCATCGCTTATTTCTTTTGCCAATTCCATAGCTGCCATTAAAGCGCCACCGCTGCTCATACCAGCCATTATACCTTCTTCTTGCGCCATTCTACGAGTCATTTCAATAGCCTGCTGCCTGCTCACATCAATAATGCGATCAACACGTTGAGGCTCATAAATTTTTGGTAAATACTCTGGCGACCAACGGCGAATACCTGGAATGTTGGAGCCATCCGTTGGTTGTACGCCAACTATTTGAATGTCTTTTCTTTGCTCTTTTAAGTAGCGCGATACACCCATAATAGTACCAGTAGTGCCCATTGAAGAAACAAAGTGCGTTATTCTTCCTTTGGTATCATTCCAAATTTCTGGGCCGGTAGTTTTACAATGAATTTTATAATTATCTGGGTTAGCAAACTGGTTGAGCATAAAGTATTCCCCCGAATCTGACATTTCCTGCGCCAGTTGGCGCGAGTATTCAATGGTTTTATCGCCAGGTGTTAGTATAACTTTTGCACCGTAAGCTTTCATAGTTTTTACTCTTTCGGGTGTTGCGGTTTCGGGCATTATTAAGGTCATATCTACTTTCATGGATTGTGCAATCATTGCCAAAGCAATACCAGTATTTCCGCTGGTGGCCTCTACTAATTTTGAACCAGGTTTTATTTCACGCCTGTCTAATGCCGATTTAATCATATTAAAAGCTGCCCTGTCTTTTACGCTACCGCCTGGGTTTTGCCCTTCTAACTTACAAAACACTTGTACCGATTTGTTTTGGTTAATATTAATTATTTTAACCAAAGGAGTATTGCCTATTAATTGTTCAATTTTCATAATGTGTTTTATTAACGGTTTTCATTTGACTGGTAATAAATTTTTGATTCAGGATCAACGCTTCTGGTAATCCAGGTATTTCCACCAATAATACTATGATGGCCAATGGTGGTTTCTCCACCCAATACAGTAGCACCAGAGTACAGTACCACGTGATCTTCAATAGTTGGGTGGCGTTTGGTTTGTGCTAATTCTTTTGCTACACTTAATGCGCCTAAGGTAACCCCTTGATAAATTTTTACATAATCGCCTATGTCGGCAGTTTCTCCAATTACTACGCCAGTACCATGATCTATGCAAAATCCTTCACCAATTTTTGCACCAGGATGTATGTCAATTCCTGTTCTCGAATGTGCTATTTCTGCTATCATTCGAGGAATTACTTTAATGTTTAGTAAATATAACTCGTGCGCCAACCGATAACTTGCTACTGCATAAAAACCAGGATAAGATCTAACAATTTCTTTTTCGCTAATAGCTGCCGGGTCTCCCTCAAACATTGCATTTACATCCGTTTTTAATAATTGATAAACTGTTTTTAGCTTATCAAAAAACAGGTTGGTTTTGTTATCCGCATTTATTGATTCTCTGTTAGGATACATAAACAGCATCTCATAAAGTTCTGATTTTAGATTCAATAAATCGAAAGAAAGTTCTTTTTGATTGTTGTATATTTTATTGGTAAGATCTGGGAAAAGAATACCCAATAGCCGATTCGTAAAATCTGCTACCTGCTCAATAGTTGGCCCTTTAGGACTATCTTGATGCGTTTCAAAAAGTACTTTTATAAATTGATCTTCCATAAATATTTTTTGGAGAAGTTTAAGTTTACAAGTTTAACTAATAAGTTGAAATAATTAATTTGCTAAATAAACAATTATAAATAAATTAATAGCAAAAAAGTTGCCTTACTGTTCATGGGGCTGAAAATGGACTCAAAGTGTCAAACTCAAGAAAAAGAGAATCAGAAACTGCAATATTAAAGATTCGTATATTTATTGATCAACATTATTCAACTACAATATTTTCCTCAACTTTTAACCCTTCTATCTTTTCTAAAATACCTAAGTTTTGAGTTGCCTCCGATTTTCGAAAGGCAATATCAATTGTACAATCGTTTTCAAAAACCTTATTGCCTATTGTTATAGGTAGCTTTTTTAAGGTCGTCATTACTTCATTCATAACTGCATAGCCAAAATGTACTTTGTAAGAAAGCATTATTTGTTGTAACACAATTTCGGCTTGCTCAAAAACCATAGCGGTTGATGTTTTATAAGCTTCTATTAAACCAGGAACACCAAGCAAGGTGCCACCAAAATATCGTACCACAACTACCAAAACATTGGTTAAACCTTTACTGCGTATTTGCCCATAAATAGGTTTGCCTGCCGAACCAGAAGGTTCGCCATCATCATTTGCACGATATAGGTTTTCTGTTAAACCCAACTTCCAGGCATAACAATGGTGGTTTGCCTTTGGATGTAATTCTTTCAATAAATCCAGTTCATTTTTAATATCGCTTTTGTTTAACACCGGGAAAGCATAAACTAAAAATCTACTGGCCTTAGCTTTGTACAAAACTTCAGTAGCTTGTTTAATAGTATAATATTCGTCAGATTTTAGTTCACTCATTTATAAGCTATAAAGTAATTAAAAGTATGGCAATTACAGCAGTAAGTAAGCCAATAAAATTTATGGGTAATAGCTTTTCTTTAAAAAACAACCACGCCAATAAAGTAGCTAAAGAAATAATAGACACACTAATTACAGGATAAACAACCGCACTTCCCCAACCAGGTATATCTAATGCTTTTATAGTAAAATAGATACAAAAGTAATTTGGAGCGGAAAGTATTACGCCTGCTAGCACATCTTTAAAAGTAATTATAAAACGATTATTTAGATGTAAAACTGCTGCTATTGAAACACTTAAAACAGCGCAAGTACCATAACTGTAAAAATTAAAAAGGTTATAAGTTTCAATAGTTAAATAGTTTTGGTTGGCATAGTTTAACAATATCTCAACCAAAGCACTATTAATTAAAACTATTATTGGGTACCACAATAAAGCTTTTTTTATGTTGATGTTTTCTTTACTAAACGATACTAAAATTACGGCTGCAATTGCCATTAAAACACCAACAATTTTAAAAACCGTAACGGTTTCATTAAACAAAACAAAAGCTGCAATTACCGATATTGCTATTGACATTTTTGTAGCCACCGTACCAACAGCAACGCCAAAAAAATCAATGGTTTTGCCTATCATATAAAAATTTATAAGAAAAATAAAACCTAATATTATGGCAAGATAAAACCAATCTTCTTTAAAATTATGAAAACCAATTGGCTGTGTTTCCATTGCCCAACCAAGTAATATGCAACACAAATAATTAACTAAAATTGCGGCAAAAGTATTTATTTTAAAAAGTGGAAAAACTTTAAAGAGTGTTATTATAAAAACACCTAAAATTATAGTTAGGATTAAGGCTGTCATAGTTTACGTTTAATAATTTTACCAGAGTGTGTTCTTTCAAAAGCACTTAACAGTATAATTTTTTTTGGTGCATGATGTTTTGGCAAACAACTTTTTAATTGAGTTAGCAATGTTTTAGTATCAAACAATTCAGCCGTTTCAATGTATAAAACTACTTGTTCGCCTAATTGTTCATTAGCTTCGCCAATTATGTAAAATGGCTTTTTTATAAGATGCTCAATTGCTGCTTCCACTTGTTCTGGAATTATTTTTATGCCGCCAGAGTTAATTACATTATCGTACCTGCCTAACCATTTAAAAGATTTTTCATTTTTAATTTTAACAATATCGTTGGTAACAATTGGCTCACCAGAAAATTGTGGTGCGTTTATTATTAAACAATCTCTATTATCTTTTGTAATGCTAATGTTGTGCAAAACTGTAAAATATTCGCTGTAAGGTTTATTTAAAGTCCTAACAGCAATGTGGCTTAAAGTTTCCGTCATTCCATAACTATGATAATAATTGTTTGGTTGCTTTTGCAGGGTATTTAGCAGTTGTTTATTAACTGGCGCACCACCTAACAAAATATGTTTTATCTGCTGTATTTTTTTTAAAGATGCTTTATTGCTTAACGCCTTTTGAGCTTGCAAAGGTACCAATGGACAAAAGTAAATCTCATCATTTACATTATTAATAGAATCATTTTGTGGTGCTACGCAAATTAAATTTAGCTGATGTTCTAAAGCTCTTACAATCATCATTTTTGCTGCAATGTAAGTGGCAGGTAAAGTCAATAAAACCTTTTGTCCTTTTTCAAAGTTAAAATAAGCAGCCGTTTTATTGGCAGATATTTTCATTTTGTTTTTTAAGATGTTCATTTGTTTTGGCGTGCCTGTAGTGCCAGATGTTTGTACAGCAATATAAAGTTCATCAGATAAATAATCTTCAATAAAAACATAAATAGCTTTTAGCCACAAAGGTTCGTAGCTCTGTTTAACTTCTTTACAAAAAGCTAACAACTCAACCCTGCTAAAGCTTTGATTATTAATTAAATATCGCATCTTTTAAAATAGAATTAAGTTGCCATTGTTGCTCCATATTATAAGCTAAATAACCATCTTTTATAAATAAAGGCGAAACAATATTATTGGTAAACAATGCGCCAGTACCTAAACCTTGAAAAGTATTGTAATTCAACGTTGCCGTAAATTGAGCAATTGCATTTAAGCCAACATTACCTTCTAAAGCAGATGTTAACCACCAACCAATATTGTTTTTTTCTGCTATATCAATCCATTGCTTTGTTGCGGCAAAACCACCAACTAACGATGGTTTTAAAATAATATATTGAGGTTCAATTTCTGCTAATAATTCTATTTGTTTAGCTTTATCAAAAACACCAATTAGCTCCTCATCTAAAGCAATAGGTAAGGCTGTATTTTTGCATAAAAATTTCATTGCTTTAAATTGTTTGGCTTTTATAGGTTGCTCAATAGAATGTACTTTTAGCTGATGCAATTGATCCATTTTTTTTAAAGCAGCCTCGCCCGGTTGAAATGCGCCGTTGGCATCTACTCTAATCATTAAATCTTTTTCGGCATATTTTTTTCTAATTAGTTTTATTAGCTGCAACTCTTCATCAAAATTAATAGCACCAATTTTTAGTTTAATACAAGTAAAATGTTGCTTAACTTTTTCATCAATTTGGCTTAACATAAAATCGAAATTGCCCATCCAAACTAAACCATTAATTGGTATTTGTTTTGTGCCATTTGTAAAACCAGTAGGGTAGAGCAAGCAGTTTTTTTTATGTGCCAAATCCAACTCAGCCATTTCTAAAGCAAATTGTATAGCGGGCCATTGTTGCAAATCTTTGTAGTTTATTTTACCTTCATTATTAATTTCTTCAACTGTTTTTTGTAATTGTTTTTCAAACCCATCTACCGCATCATAACTTAAACCTTTTATTAAGCTGGCTTCGCCAATACCAATATTTTTAGTTGTTGTATTTTTTAAGATAATATACCAACTATCTTTTGTAGTTAATACGCCTCTTGATGTGCCCGATGGTACTTTAAACTGTAAAATATGTTTTTGATAAGTCGCTTTTAACATCTATTTTTAAAAAATTTGAAATTACGCTTTTCTTTATTGAACCGTTAATATTAACTTATCTTTGTCACAAATGAAATTCAACAACAAATTATTTTTCAATTGGTTAACAATATTGTTAGCAAGCTTTGTTTTTATTTCGGCTAATGCACAACCACCTCGTGGTGGCAGAGGCGGCGATTTTAAACGACCCGACATTGAGTTGAAAGGTAAAATAGTAGATGAACAAAGTGGCGCACCATTAGAGTTTGCAACTATTGCTTTTTATAGCAAAAGAGACTCGAGCCTTGTTGGCGGGGGCATTACCGATGCAAATGGAAATTTTGTGGCTAAAAGCAAGCCTGGTAAATTATATGCGATTGCTGATTATTTGGGCTATCAAAAAAAAGAAATTAACGAAATACCAATAGACTTTGAGTTGCTAAAAAGCGGGCAAACCAGTTTTGATGTTGGTGAGATTACAATGAGTAACGCTGGCCTTAATTTAGATGAAGTTGAAATTGTAGCTGAGAAAAGTGAAACTACATTCTCTTTAGATAAAAAAGTGTTTTCGGTAGGCAAAGATTTGGCCAATAGGGGCGGAAGCGCTGAAGAAATATTAGATAATGTGCCAGGCGTAACGGTTGATATTGAAGGTGCTGTAAGTTTAAGAGGAAGCACAGGTGTTCGTATTTTGGTTGATGGTTTACCTTCTAATTTAGGCAACAACTTAAAAGCAATTCCGGCTAATACAATTGAATCGGTTGAAGTAATTAGCAACCCTTCTAGTCGCTACGAAGCGCAGGGGCAGGCAGGTATTTTAAATATTATTTTAAAAAAAGATAAAGGCAATGGCTTTAATGGTTCTTTTGATTTAACAGGAGGTTTACCTATTACCGCTGGTTTTGGTGCTAACATCAATTATAGAAAAGGAAAACTAAATTGGTTTGCTAATTATGGCATACGATACAGAGAAAGTATTGGCGGTGGACTTAGTAATAGCATTTTTTATTACGATGAAATTGATACATTTACCAATAATGTTAGTGAGCGAAACAGAACTGCTTTTACAAACACCATTAGGTTTGGAAGCGAATATTTTTTGAACGATAAAACCAGTTTTACTTTAGCATTGCGTTATAAAATTTCTGACGATAATAATACCAACTTTGTTAATTATGAAGATTATGCCGGTAGCATTAGCCCTACCAATTTGTTTAGAACCATAAGCCGACAAGAAGATGAGCAGGAAGATGAATCTGGCAAAGGGTTAAATTTAAATTTTAGAAAACAATTTAGTAACGATCGTAAACATGTTTTAACAGCTGCTTTTTTATATGAAGATGATTTAGAGGTTGAATATTCTGACTTTTATGAAGACACAAATTTAAACGGTAATGAACAGAATTTTGCTCAACGTGGCACCATTGATGAAGGCACTAAAACCTACCAGTTTCAAACCGATTATGTAAAGCCCATTTCTAAAGATCATCAATACGAAATGGGTATTAGAGCATCTTACCGAAATATTGGCAACGATTTTTTAATTGAAAATAAAATTGGTGATGAACTTTGGGAAGCATCAGATGATTTTAATAACAACTTTAATTACGATGAAATAATATTGGCTGCTTACGGGCAATATGGCAATAAATTTGGGCCTTTTAGTTTTCAGGCGGGCTTACGAGTAGAACATTCTGACATTACAACAGAGTTGCTCAAAACTGATTTTTATAATAAAGATACTTACACTAACTTTTTCCCAAGCTTGTTTTTAAATTATGAAATTGGCGCATCAAATGCCATTCAGTTAAGTTATAGTAAAAGAATTTCTAGACCAAGATTTTTCTTTTTAAACCCATTTATAACATTTGCTGATAGAAGAAGTTTGTTTAGAGGCAATCCAATTTTAACGCCCGAGTATACAGACTCGTATGAGTTAAACTATTTGCGTTTTTGGGAAAAAGCAACACTTTCGGCAGGTGTTTTTTATAGACATTCTTTAGATCCGATAAGAAGATTGCGCTATGTGCAAGAACCACCAAATACCACAATGCAACCATTTAATTTTTCAACAAGAGATGATATTGGAGTGGAAGTTAACCTTTCTTACTCAGGTTTAAAATGGTTAAGGTTAGATGCCAATGTTAATGCTTTTAATTTAAGAAGTCCAAAAGATTCGGTATATGTAGATTTAGTTGGAACATACAGAACCTTAAACGCCGTAAACGATTATGCTTGGACTTCGAGGGTAACTGCGCGGTTTAGCTTTTGGAAAAATTCTGACCTGCAGTTGCGCTACAATTTTAGAGGCGGAAGCGAAAACCCACAAGGCGAAGGCAACTCCATACAAAGCTTAGATATTGGCTGGACAAAAGATCTTTTAAAATCGAAAAATTTAACCGCAACTTTAAGTGTTAGAGATGTATTTAACTCTCGCAGAAGAGGCGGCACAACCATAGCAGAAAATTTTTATTCTTATTCAGAGTTTCAATGGCGAGGTACAACTGGAACTTTAACATTAAGCTATCGTATAAATCAAAAGAAAAAGTTTAACCGAGGCCGGGGCGGCATGGGAGGTGGTGATTTTGATGGTGGCGGATTTTAATATTTAACAATGAGACACATTTTACTTTGTATTATAATTTGTATTTTTATTGCTTGTAATGATAATACATCAGAAAACCAAGGCATAAAAATTGGTGAGGTAATTGTTACCAGCAACGGTGAGCAAACTGGCAAAAATCAATTTACCTATGGCGAAACCATTAAGCTTAATTTCAAAAATGTAAGCGGCTTAACAAAATTTGAAGGCAAGTTTTTTCCTAAAGCAACTATTTATTTACTTAATGAAAATAAAGATACAGTTGAACAGACTAATTACAATTTTGGCGAACAGTTTGTTAGCGATAAAGCCCTTAATCTTGAAATAAATCTTTTGGCAGTTTTATCAGATGCTACTAACAAAAAGTTGGAATTAAAAGTAAAAATTGAAGATACCAAAGGAGAAGCTGCCTTCAACTATGCTATGCCTTTTAGTATTGTGCCAAATAATAAATTTTTAATTAAAGAAAACGGAATAAGTTACAGTAACATTTATTTATTAGATAAAAATACAGAAGGTGTTATTACAGATAATATTATTACCGCAAGAAACAATTTAGTAATTATGTATGAAGGATTGCAAGGTTTTGATATAGATAATATCGGCTACATAAATCCTGCCGCTTCTGCAAAAATAGTTGATGCTGATGGCGCAGTTTTGTTAGATGAAAAAAACCTACTTAAAATAAATGAAGTGTTGGGTTTTAAAAATTTAGAAGCCGCCAATAGCTTTCCTGTTACTATTTTTTTTGATGATATTAAGCCAAAAAATCCTGTAAAACTTTCTGTTGAATTGTATGACCTTAAATCGAGCAATAAGCTGGAGTTAGAAACTACGCTAACCATAAAATAACGCTTAACTTTCAATAACGCTTCAATTAAAAAAAGTATAATATTTAATTTGCTAAATCGTTTTTATGTTATATTTATTATTTTTAACCCAACAGCCTTTTAAATGAAATACATTTACGCTACTATTGTTGCTACACTATTATTTGCTAATTTTTTGCAAGCTCAAAACACTTACAATATTAAAGGTATAGTTACAGATACTTTAAAAAACCCATTAATACAAGCAACTACTTTACTGCTAAACAAAACCGATTCTACCATGATAGATTATGGGCGCAGCGAAATGGATGGTTCTTTTAAATTTAAAAATGTGGAACCGGGCAACTATCTTGTAAAAGCAACTTACATTGGATATTTACCGCTTATGATAAAAGCCAATGTAGTAGATCAAAACATTAACTTAGATAGCCTGAAAATGAGCGAACTTGCCAATGAGTTGATGGAAGTAGTAATAAAAGAAGCAAAAGCATCTATCACAATGCGTGGCGATACTATTGAATATGATGTTTCTACTTTTCAAGTGCCAGAAGGCAGTACGGTTGAAGGTTTATTACGAAGGTTGCCTGGCATTGAATTGGGGCAAGATGGTTCGGTTAAAGCAGATGGAAAAGATGTAAACAATGTAACGGTTGACGGGAAACAATTTTTTAGCTCAGATCCTAAAGTAGCCATTAAAAATTTAGCGGCCAATGCAATTTCTAAAGTACAAGTTTACGATACCGAAACAGAAGAAGAAGAAGCTACAGGATTAAATTCTCAAAGTGATGATAAAACCATGAACTTAGAACTAAAAGATGAATATAAAAAAGGAGGATTCGGTAAAATTTTGGGAGGTGTAGGCACAAAAAGTAGGGCAGAACTGAAAGGAAATTACAATAAGTTTAACGAAAAAATACAATTTAGCATAGTTGGAGTTGGCAATAACACCGGCAGAAACGGCCTTTCTTGGAACGATTACCGCGATTTTATGGGCTCACAATCTTTCAATTTTAGTGGTGGAAGTACCTACGGTTTTGGTGGCGGCGGTAGAAGATATTTAAACTTTTCAGGTGGTGGTAATAGTGTAGAATCAAGTATTCGTTCTCTCTTTTTCGGTGGTTCGGATAATGGTGGTTTTCCAGAAAGCTATAATGGTGGTGTTAGCTTAAATTATGATCACGAAAAAACAAAAGTTAGTGGGGTTTATTATAGCAACTATCTTGGTTTAGAAAGAGAAAATAAAACTAATCGTCAAAACTTTTTTGATGATTCTAATTTTAATGAAACTGAAAACGAAACAACTGATAATGCAACATTAGGGCATAGAGCAGAAATTAGTATTGAACAAGAAATAGATTCCCTTCATACCTTAAAATTATATTTTAATGGGGCAGTTATTAATGAAGACAATGAAGAAATTGCCACTTTAAATATTGATAAAATTGACAGTTTAGGTACAATATTATCTAATACAACTACTAATTTAAAAAACAATAATTTAAGAGATGGCTATTTAGGTAGATCTTCATTTGTGTTTAACAAAAAATTTAAGAAAAAAGGAAGGAGTTTTGGAGTTAATGGTGCATATTTATTTACCCGCTTAGAAGATTTGTTAACTCAAAATTCAAATAGTGCTTTTTTTAAAAATGGTAATGTTATGCCCGATAGCATTGGTTTAACCAATCAGCTTACCAAAAATAATGCAGATAAACATCAAACTACGGCTAATGCAATTTATGTAGAACCTTTATCAAAAAGAATATTTGCCCAGGTGTTTTACAACTTTGATAATAGGTTGGAAATAGGCGAAAGATCGGTAGAAAATCTAATAGGTACAACTTCTGAAATTGATAACGCTTTAAGTCGTACTTTCGAAAATAAAATTGTTTATCAACGTATTGGTACATCGTTGCGTTATGCACACGATGGAGTTAATCTAAGTGCCGGTTTAGCTTATCAAATGTTTAACTTATTTGGCCAGTACAATAAATTGGGTGAAAATATGGCACAAGACTCTATTGATACTAATTTTAATAACTTTATTCCTTATATTAGTATTGACGTGTCGCCATCAAGAAATTTTAATTTTGATATTAGTTATAGCCGCCGGGCAAATCAACCTTCTATAAACGATTTGCAACCTATTGTAAACAATACCAATCCACTTTACATTAGAGAAGGAAATACCGCATTGTTACCCGAAATTGTAAATGGCTTTGATGCTAATGTTAGCAGAAATTGGGTTGGTCCGGCTATTAGATTATATATGTATGGGAGTTATAATTTTTTTGAAAATCAATTTAGCACCAGCCAGGTGGTTGACGAAAATAATGTTACCCGGGCGAAACCTATAAATATTGAAGATGGCGGAAGTAGGGCAAATATTGGTTATAACTTCAGCTTTCCTATAAAAAAGAATAAAGTTACAGTTAGTACCTATGGTGGTTATAACTACTCAAATAAACCTGCCTTAGTAAACGATATTACAAATTTAACTACAACGAACAGTACCTACAATGCTATTCGATTTAATATTACACCAAGTGATAAATTTAGCTTGTATTTAAATTACAGAAATAGCTTTGCCGATACGAAATACGATATAAACAGTTCGCAAAATCAAAAAATACTAAGTAATGAAATAGACGTAGAGTTTAACACCAAACTAATTTATGGTCTGTTTTTAAATACCAATTTTACCCAAAATTATTTTACTAACAAAAGGTACAATTTTAATGAAAGTGTGCCTATACTTAATGTATCTTTATACAAACAGTTTTTTGAAAAGAAACAATTAGAAACCCGCATATCAATATATGATGCTTTTAATAAAGATCGCGCTATTAACCAAAATGCATTTGGCAATACTGTTTCGCAATCAGAAACTACAGCAATTGGCAGATATGTAATGCTAAGTATTACCTACAATATTTTGGGCTTAACAGATGGAATAAAGAGAAAAGGCTGGTGGTAAACATCATAAAAAAAATAAAATGAAATATTGCTTTTTAATAATAACATTTAGTGCAATTGCTTTTTGCACAGCTGCTCAAATTGTAAGTGGCGAGGTAACCTATAACCGCAAACAAGATTGGGTGAAAATAATGACCCAAATGCCCTGGATGACCGAAGAGCAAATTACCAGAGCGATGCTTAATTTTGGCAAATGGGATAGTGGAGACGGCATCAATTACACACTACTTTTTAATAATAACCAAAGCCTTTATACACAAAAAGAAGAGGATGAAAGTAGTGGCAGATACCAAGGCAAACAAAGCAAATTTATATTACACAGAGATTATAAAAATGAAAAGGTTTTAGATTGGATAGAAACCTTAGATAAAAAATTTGTAATTAAAGATGCCCTGCCAAAAAACAAATGGAAAATACTAAACGAGATAAAAGAAATAGAAGGCTATTTATGTATGAAAGCCGAAACATTTGATAGTATTAGAAACCGTACTATTTATGCCTGGTATACCGATGCTATACCTTTTAACGGTGGCCCAGAGGGTTTTGGCGGTCTGCCCGGCCTAATTTTACAGTTAGATATGAACGATGGTGAATGTATGATAACAGCCACTAAAATAGATTTAGCTAAGCCAATTGAAAAGCTTCCAATACCTAAAAAAATAAAAGGCAAAGAAGTTACTATGGCGGAGTTTACCACAACCATTAACAAATTTATTAACGAATGTATGGAGGGCGAAACCAATCCTTATTGGCGTATACGGTATTGATATTTTAGAGTTATACCAATTTGATTATTAGATGTTGGTAACTATTCAGAAGTCAGACCATTTCATTGTCAGACATCAGACATAATTTGGGCGAAAAAGAGCATTTCTGACCTCACCGAAGTGAATTTATCTGACATCTGAGAGCGAAGCGGTCTGACTTCTGACCTATACTGAATAGTTAAAGATGTTGCACAAAAATTTAGAATTTAATTTGGTAAGATCACCAAAATAAATAGCATAGGAATCAATTACATCAATACGCTATTTTGAGAAGGCAAATAAATTTTTATCTTTGACTGTTAGTAATTGAGATTTTGCACAGATTCTCGTTCTCGGTAAGCAGAAAAAAATCAGCAAGCACTCCATTTTAATAACTGATACTCGCCTTGCTTTTTAAATTCTCGAATAGACATATCCGTATATTTTTTAAAAGTTTTTGAAAGATGACTGAGATCAGTAAAATTCAATTCAGCCGCAATTTGCGTTAAGGTGTAATCCGAATTGGGGTACTTTCGGGATACGCCCAATAAGTTGTCACATAGAAAACATTAATATAAATACTTAATGTCTTATATGTTCCAATTGATCTTTTTTTAGAAAACCAAGTTTCGGGAGATCCAATGGCTGTGGAATATCCTCAATATCTAAAAAATATTGTCCAAACCGCTTGATATGTCCAGTTAAAAATGGACTCAAAAATGATACTAATTCTGGTGTTACTTCCCCACCTTCTTTTATAATTTCATTGATGGCATTTGTCATATCAACCACATTGTGTAATATTACTGCATTGGCTATCAAATCAATATACTTATTGCGTTTAAGTTGCTCAATTGGATCACCGGTTGTAATCGTAATCCCTCCAAAGGTAATCCAATCGTGAAAGGCATGAAAAGATTCGACTTTATTGGTTGTTTCACTAATCTTGGCTCTTATGTCATCCGAGTTTATATATTCTAAAAGAAAAATCGTTCTAATGATTCTTCCCAATTCTCTAAAGGTTTTATTCAATTTATTTTTTCTGCTATCAGTTCCCAGTTTTTGTAATAGCATAGATGGCAGCACCTTGCCTTGATTGATGGATATGACCACTTGCATTAAGTCTTTCCAATGAATTGCTATTAATTCCCAATTTATAGTATCGGTAAAAAGCCCATCTATATGTTCATAGGCATCTCTTTTATCGACTTTATAAAAGGTAACATTATTCCAGTTTCTCATTCTGGGCATCAATTTTATACCCAATAAATAAGATAACCCAAAGACAGGTTCGCTTTGTCCCTGAGTGTCGGCATGGACAGTATCAGGTTGAAGCTTTGAGGTGTTTTTCATAAGGCCGTCCAGTATATAAACAGCCTCCCAAACACCACAAGCTATGAAATTACAAAATAGTGCGATATAGGTGTCCGAAATATGATGATAGGCAATACCTCCATATCCATTGTATCGAATGTGTTGTTCTCCAATTAAATTGTTTTTAATGAGTTGAATATGAGTACCATCAGCCCCTGCACTTTTGCCAGAACCCCACAAATAAGGAAGTTCAAAATGTGCATATTCATTAACTATATCTGTTAAGGCTTCTTGAAGTTTTTCTGCTGTAATGTGTTGGTCATTAATCCGCTTCAAAACCCGTAACGTTATACCGTCTTTAATATGTTTGGCTGTTTGTGCAGGCCCAAGGTTACATCCGTATCCAAAAACAGTATAAAGATAACGGCTAACAGCATCTTTCATTTTTGTTCTTGAACCAGATGGAGGCCCAAAATGCTTTGAAAAATTACTCCAATATTGCACATTCTTCAGCATATCAAGTAAATGACGTTCAGGCATTTTTGCCCTTATTGCTTTTTGAAACTCTTTTAGGTTTTCAGGTTTGCTTTTAGATTTAAGGCGTTTTAGATGTGGCTGTCCAAACTCATCTATGGTAAAATTTGTGTTTTCAAGGAATGTCTTATCAGCTTTTTGACAAGCATTTCTAAGTCTTGCTTTAAGGTGTAGGATTAACTTATCTGCAGTACTAGGTAAACCTGCTGCTTGGCAATACTTATTTAAATGGTTTAAGCAGCTATTCCAAGGTAATAATTGAGTCCTAAAATCTGTAAGTTCTTCAGAACCAACTATGAACAAATCACCACATCTAATTCCGTCAGCTAAGTGAGAAAGTATGCAAACTTCCAACTCACGACGTTTCAATACCTGTCTACCTTCGACTCTTGTTTGAACATAAGCCCTCCACCTGTTAGATAAAAAATCTAAACTGATTGATTTGTCCAGCCAAGTACTTCTTTGGTTTTGATGTTGCTTTACGAACTCAAAAGCAGTCAATAAATCTTCATCTTCGGTAGTTGATTTAATCTGCAATAAATTCAATAATTGATAAATTGCCTTTCTATGAGCTTTATGTTTATTCCATAATAATGGTAAATGATTATTGCCGTGATAGGCTGAAACTAACTTATATCGTTTTGAGATAATATCTGCTCCACCATATTGATCCAAAATGGAGCGAACTTGCTTTCCAAGATTACTATCTTTTGATTCTTTTGCAGCAGAATCTACGACTTTGTTTAAAGTCTCCATCATTTGTTCTTCCCAACTCCTATATTCAATTTTTAGTTTTTCAAGTTCTTCTTTAGCTCTAGAATGGGTTTGTCGCATACGTTTCAAAAACATATTTATCAACTCGTCTCTGGTTCGCATTTGAGCGTCTTGGAGAAAACACAGCAGAAAAGTATATCTTTTATCAGAATCACTAAAATCTTTAAGATCACCAACTTCCAATTGATTTGCTTGTGCCGCAAATTGACGAAGCTTTGTATATTTTATGTCTTTTGTAAATTTATCAGGAACTATAATCGAACAAATCCAATCCAGCTTTCTTGCCCAAACCCTCATTTGAGGCAAGGTGTTTCTTCCAGGATATGTTTTTATTTTTGAAAAATCCGTTTGATAATTTTCATCTTGGATATACAATAAATTGTCAAGTGATTTTTTTTCTTCAATGGTTAATTCTTGAACAGTTTGTTTATATATTTTATGATGTACACTCTGCCTTACCTGTCTTGCCAAGTCATCCAGCCTTCTAAATGCGGGTATCTCAAATTTATTATCAGAAAGTATTTTGACAGATATATTGATTAAATCTGCTGGATCACTCATAGTAAAAGCGGACTCTTCCATTGCTTGTACTACCAGTTGTTCGGCTTGTACTGACCAAGACTGAATGTCTAAAAACATTCGAATAGCTTTTCGATATCTGTGAAATGATGTTTTATTTGCCTCGGTTTCCTCTAAGTGGGAAATATCAGTTGGTAAATTCAGCTCCTTTACCAAATACCGATGAATTTGTCGTGGAATTTTATTGATAGCAATTGTCCGCCCCAAATATTGATGGGTCTTTAATAGCATCAGAAGAGTTAAGCGACCTCTTTTTTTCCTAGCTTGTTGTTGAATAAATTTGAGTTCCTCCTCTGTTGAACCAAATAGTACTTGTAAATCTTTCTCAGCCAAAATTTCATCTGTAAATCTTGGATAAGCGGTTTGTTCAATTAATGTCATACTTTAGTTTTGATGAAATTTTTAATTTCGCATAAGAACCAGAGAGCGAAATAAAAACTTACTTTCAATTCAAATATTGAAGATTTTTGATAGAAAAGGATTATATTTTCGCTACTCAATATAAAAATACGAAATTATGGAATCTTTAAACTTTAAACCAATTATTAATTTAATAGCTAAAAAATTTGCACAACAAAATGTAAACTACAGTCAATCACAATATATTTTTAAAGAGGTTCGGAAAAAATTAGAACTCAAACAAGTGGTAAAAAACAAAGGTACAGTCAAGCGTTTATCCAGAAAGGAGTATGAAGTTTTTATTAATGTTGCATATGAAAAGTCACCTAAAGTAGGATTAATGATGCTGACCCTTTTTGAAACAGCCACTAGAGTGGATGAATTCACATCATTGAATGCAAATGATGTTTACTTTAATGAGTTGAAAATTATTATTCGGTCTGGCAAAGGTAATAAACGAAGAGAAATTCCTATTGAGGAAAACTTAGCACGATTAATTTTAACCCATTTAAATGGAAGAAAAAGTGGTCCTATTTTTAGAACCTCTAGAGCCAATAGATACACCAATAGACGTGTACAACAAATAGTAAAAGAAATTGCTAAAACAGCCCAGATAAAATCTATACAAGTAACACCCCACACCCTTCGGCATACCAGAGCCACCTTTTTAACTGAAGATGGAATGAGTAAAGATTATTTGCAAGTCTTTCTCGGACATGACAAACCCGATACTACTCAGATTTATATAAATACAGCAGCTATTGACACTCAAAAAGCTTTTTATGCTGTTGTTAGAAAGGAAAGTAGATAAATGCTACCACAATTACATTGAGATATTTTCGATGTGATCCTTGCAGGAACAATTGCGCCAGCAGAGGGGTTGAAGTAAGATGGGGATTCTGGATAGAGGATTCCGCTGTGCTCCATCATCTTCCAGAAGGACGGTGAAAAATAAGCAAAGGTTATGAAATGGATGGCTGCTTGGTTTCTGATATTATTGCCATCGTTTTTTGCCATTGTTGAAAAATACCAATTTACCTTTAGTTTTTGGATGGAAAACTTATTTATTCTATCCGTAGTCTGACAAACTATTAATTCTATCCGTAGTCTGGAGACGTACGGATAGCCAGTTCTGACAATACGGATAACTGGGTTATACTTATAAGCTTGGTTGACAAGTTACAAACTTGTCTTAATCGTTACGGCACAAGTGATCCTTGCAGGAACACTTGCGCCAGCAGAGGGACAAACTACAGACAACTGAGGTTGTTGAATTTGTATTTACAGCTCACGAAACTATAATATAATAGTGTTATTTTAAACAATAAATTTGGATAATACTAATAAGCTTTGTTGACAAGTTGCAAACTTGTCTTAATCGTTATGACACAAGTGAACCTTGCAGGAACACTTGCGCCAGCAGATGGGAGCTTAGTTTGTTTCTTCACTACCTTGCTGCTTCAGTTGTAGTAAAAATAACTCTACCATTCAACAAAACACTATTATGATAGAATAAATGTTGAAATGTTGTTATGAGACCAGAATTAATGTCATATTGAGTACGACTTTGTCTCCCCACTTCAACTTGAGTTTTTCCAATTAAGGCATTCCTGATAAACCCATAATAGTGTATTTTAGTATGTACAATTCCCTCCACGGAATTTATAGTAGTTACATCTGACGAAGCTTCTCCTATTAATACACCAAGCATTGAACCAGTACCACTTCCTCTGCCAATAGTCTTAGCTATTCCAGAGCCTAATGAACTTTCTGCTCCTAACTTTGCCAAACTTAATAATTTATTATCAAAATCATCTCCTTTATTTCCTTCAAAAATAACTCTCTCAGAGTTTATAAATTTTTCACCAAATATTGAATTGAAATACCCATTTTGATGTTCTGGTTCAGGTGAGGAAAAACTAATTTCTTCAGGTTGAAACCCATTCCAATTAATAAAATAACTACCTGAGTTACCAAATAGGTTGTTTTTTTCCCAATTGAAGCCGTATACCAATTCAATCCCTTCAACTCCCTCTTCTCCAGTTCTATCAATACCAAACTGACCGTCTTCGTTTTCAAAAATTTCTCCTCCTGTACCAAATATATTTTTATATAACCAAGCTCCAAACCTCGAGAAAAACCCACCATCAGTGTCAATGCCATTAATAGGAGAGTTACTCATTCCAAGGTAAGGTGAGTAATATTGTCCATGAGGATCTTTAGTTAACCATCTGCCAATCCTACTATCCCATAATCGTAACTCAAAAGCTTCCTTACCGGTTTCGGGGTCTTTTTCCTGTCCCTGGTAAGCATACCTGTAATTATCTTCAATATTTCGTTCTGGCATTGGCATTCCAAATGGGTAATAGTCGGTATTGCCTTTCATTGTTGCAGTATTACCACTTTTGGTAAATACTGCCCTTACATTGCCCAAATGATCGGTTAACTGGTAATTATATTGGCTGATGTTACTGCCACTTCTGTTTGCTAAACCTATACGTCCATTACCATATACTGGTTGTTCTTTTAAAACAATACTTCCGCCATTGTTACTATTGTAAATTGACATTACACTGCCACTTACATCCCGTATATAATAAGTAGTATTACTTAAGTTTCCATTGGTGTAACTTTCTTTTTTGGTTCTATGGTTTCTATCATTGTAATAAAATTTTACTACTGGTACATTATCTTTTTGTACTTCTGTTACTAAACCAGTAGTGTTGTAAATATATTCAATACCTTCTGCTTCATTTTTTATCAATTGCCCAATGCTGTTGTATTGGTAATTTTGGGTGTTTGTTTGGCTTGTGATATCCTCTACTTCTTCGGCATCGCCACCAGCATCAGTTACTTGTTTTAATTGATTGGGTTTGTCGTTGTAATAGTTATAACTTAAATCATCCATGGCATTACTGCCATCTTGTGAGCCTTTGTTTCGTTTTAAGCTGATAATATTACCATTGGCATCGTAAGTAAGGTTGCTTACATCATAATCGCCTTCTTCTATGCTACCAGCACTTTCATTAATTTGTACCGTTACCTCGCTGCCTACCTGGGCATCAAAGCCTTCTTTTAACTCAAAACATTCAGAAGCTTCTAATATATCTAATTTGCCGTTAGGGTAAGTTGCTCCACTTTCGTCTTCCGCTAAAATGCCACCGCTGCCTATGGCATCGCCGCTGGGGTCAAAGTCGGCAGCGGTAAGCCAGTTATTGCGGTCGTAACTATACACATATTCGCTTTCGTTGGTTTTGGGGTTGGCGTTGTTCCATCGTACACCTTTTATGTTGCCATTAAGCTGGTCGGTTCCATATTCAGATTGGCCAATGCTGGTCATCGTTCGGGCATAATCATTCAGGTGATAGTCCACCTGCATCCCAAACAGGTCGTTGGCATCTTTGCCCGGGTCGTCGGTTTCATTTAAGCCCGGGTGGTTAATGGCTTTCAACTGCCCGGCCAGGTTATACACATAATCAACGCCTTGTGCGCCATCTGCCAGTTCCACCCTTTTCAGTCCTCCTGTTTCGTAATAAAAGTATTCAGCTTGTAACGTATAGTTGCTGCCATCGGTAGAGGTTTCTGCGGTAGCCAAACGGTCTTTAGTATCGTAGGCATAACGGTGTCTAAACTCTTCGGCAGTTACATTTTTTTGAAAAACCACTTCGGTTACCAAACCAGTTGTGGGGTGGTATTGGTAATCAATGGTTTTAGTACCCAAACCTTTAATAGCCTGTATCATCCAGTTTACCCTGCCATATACATCGTAGCTGTACCAGGTTTCTGCTTCGCTGTTGTTGGTATAAGCAACATTACCTGCTACAAAACTCTGAGCCGGGTAATTAGCTGCACGGTTGCCCAGAGCTGCGTTTAATGTGGCATCATCTGCCACATCGTAAGTAGTAAATTGTTGTTCTTTTTTGTTGCCGGCGGGCAGGTTGCCATCGGGGTCGGCTGTATTAAAGGCGGTGCTTACAATTACCCCGCTTTCAACGGGTCTGCCAAAGGTATCGTAATTGGTATATGAAAACTCGGCATCGCTAAAACTACCATCGGCATTCGGGTCTTGTTGTTTGCTGTTTTGCGAATAGCGTATTTGACCATCTTCACGATATTTAAACCAGGCTTCGCCTTCGTCGGGGCTTTTGGTGTACACCAGTTGGCTTAAGCCGTTGTATTGGTATTCGGTCACCGGTTTTGCCGATTTGGTGGTTCCGAGCGGTTGGTATGTTTTTACCAAACGGTTAGCATTGTCGTATTCGTTTAGGGAATAGTCGTAGTAGTTTACTTTGTATTGTATAAAAATGGAGTTTGGGGTATAGCTTTCCAGGTCTTTAACAGCAATACGATAGAAACCGTTTTGCAATAAACTAAAATTGGTAGTTATTTTATTTTCAGTAATCATATTGCAAGTCTCCAAAGCATTATTATTTGAAGTGGTTATTCCAGTTACGCCCTGCGGAATATGTATGTCAACATAGCCTTGTTGTCCAATATACAAGTTCATATTTGATGAAGTAGTTGGACCACCCGATCTTGCAGCAGCCAATACTTTACCATCAGAATCGGTAAAAACTACATTTTCATTACCGTGTACATCTCTGCTTACTGTTTTTGTTGTTTTTGTATTTTTATATTTGGTTTCACCAAAAGCTATACTTAATGACAATTCATCTGTAGCTGGCATAGAGAAGCTGTAAGCTTGTGGCCATTCGTCTGCATCGGTAATATTTTCATCTTGGTTGCTGTCAACTTTATTGCCACCCTCAGCCCTAAGTATAGTACCAGGATTTAGTTTGCTGTATATTGTGCGTGAAAATGGATATTCAGTTACGTCTTGAAAATCATTACCGGCATAAAAACTGTTAGTGTTATTTTTACTGTAATACCAGCCTAAAGTACCATTATCATCCTTTACTTTCGATGGGTCTTGCTGGGTATCTTTAAAATCAAGCAGCGAATAAGTTTCACCGTCTTCATTCCGCATAAAACCATGTTGGTATTCAAAAGATGCTCCAATTCCATTAGGTGCTGCCAGCGATTGTATGGCAGTTCTACCATGCGAATCGTACAAAGTTTGTGCAGCCCAGGTTCGGTTGGTTTCTATATCAATGGTTTGTGTTTGTACTAATTTCCCTAAATCATTAAAATATGATTTGGAAGCCCCTTTTAGAGTGCCGTCAATATCAAACGATTTAGAAGCTATCCAATTGATGTTTTCCTCATATATACCAATTGGACAAAACGGTTCATCGCTTGAACAAGAACCGGCATCATTGGCACAAAAATTTTCCCAAGGAGCGTTGAAAAAATTGCCATCGCTGATGTTTGCGTTATCAAATTGGTCGCACCATACTTTTAAACTTTCCGGGTAACATAAAGCTAACTGGTTATTTGCTATACCTAATGAAGTTAAATTTGATAAATTAACTAACTCTGGTGGTATTGAACCGGATAGATTATTTCCAGAAAGTGATAAGTTAGTTAAGTTGCTCAAATTTTCTAATGTGGATGGAATTGTGCCTGTTAACTGAGAATTGCCAAACAGTAAAGTTTCCAGATTATTTAAACTTCCAATAGAGGCTGGAATTTTACCTTCAAAACTGGTAAGGCTTAAATTTAGATAGACCAGGTTTTCTAAAGCACCAATAGAATTTGGAATATTACCAGTTAATCCATTATATGCTAAATTTAAGTGACTCAATTCACTTAAAGTTCCTATTTCTTCCGGTAGATTTCCTCTTAACTTGTTGTAGAATAATATAATGGAATCTACCCTACCGGCATTGTTTAAACTAACTCCGTGTAAATTACTTAAGTTGCAATAACTAAGTGGACTTTCCGGGATAAAATAAAGTGTCCAAGTAGTGTTGTTTGTCCAATTATCACCATCGGTGCTTTCGTATAATGCTTTTAGAGCAGTCCAATCATCAATATGGCAATTTGGCACTTGAGAGTTTAAACATTCTCCGGCTTGAGTAGCGCAAAACTCTTCAAATGGGACATCAAAGTTGTTACTGCTGCTAATTGCTGAATTGTCAAATTTATCGCAAAGTGAAAGAAGACTTTTGTGATAACAACCCGATAATTGATTTGCTTGTAACTCTAATAAATCAAGGTTATTTAAAATGCCAAATGAGGCTGGAATTTCACCTTGCAAGTTATTGACAGATAATCCCAATTGCGTTAAGTTATACAGACTTCCTAAATCATTTGGAATATTACCCTCTAATTGATTGTAGGTCAATATTAATTTTGTTAAGCTTTTTATATCTGCTATCTCAATTGGTATTTCGCCACTTAATTGATTTAAACCAAGGTTTAATTCATACAAGTTATTAAGGCTCCCAATTTCTTTAGGTATGTCACCCTCCAGTTTATTAGCAGCTAAATTTAACGCTCCTAAACTACTTAGACTTTTAAGCCTGCCAGGGATTTTACCTTCAAGATTATTGTTTGATAAGTTTAAACTTGCTACCCTTCCTCCAATGCCAGTGAATACTCCATGCAGATTGTCCAAACTACAATTAGCCGGAGGACTGGTTTTATTTGCTATTAGTGTTGACCAGCCTGTTGTGTTTGTCCAGTTATCTCCATTGGTATTTTCATACAATGCTTTTAAAGCATACCAATCATTAGAATGACAACCGATTATTTCCTGGTAATTGCAAATGCCAGACCTGTCGTTGCAGAATTCTTCCCAGGTAGCAATTAAATTATTGCTATTACTGATGTAGCTATTGCTAAATTTACTACAGAAGTAACTAAAACTGGAAGGATAGCACCCGCTTAACTGGTTTGAATTTACACCTAAAAATGAGAGATTTGATAATACACCCAACTCGTTTGGTATAGCCCCGCTTAAATTGTTACCAGTCAAACTCAACCAAGTTAGTCTAGTCAGGTTACTCAGTTCTCTAGGTATATTGCCACTAAGATTATTGCGTGATAAACCCAAAGTAGTCAGGTTGTTTAAATTTCCCAATTCAATTGGTATTTCCCCACTTAATTGATTAAGGCTTAGACTAAGTTCTTTTAAATGTTCGAGGTTGGCCAATTGTTTAGGTATTGGTCCATTCAAACGGTTATTACCAAGTTCTAATCTTTCTAAACTACTTAGCTTTTCGAGCTGGCTTGGTATTGCACCAGTAAGATTGTTACTAGACAAATCAAGCGCAATAATCCTACCCTTATTATTCAACTCTACTCCGTATAATTTTTTTAGGTTACAATTTTGTGGCAAACTTGTTTGGTTGGCTATTTGAGTATTCCAATCATTACGTCTGCTCCAATTATCGCCGTCTGTACTATCGTATAAAGCTTTTACAGCAGTCCAATCCTCTAGATAGCAGTTTTGCATTTCTGTCTTGTTGCAGTTGCCATCATTATTGTTACAGAAATCGTCCCAATTAGCATCAAGCTGGTTGGAGCCTCCAAATATAGCTGTACCTAACTGAAGGCAAAACAGTTTTAAATTGTTTGGATAACAACCAGTTAAACTGTTGTATTCTAACTTAAGAGAAGTTAAGTTTGAAAGATTACCAAATTCGGCTGGAATATTACCGATAAGTTGATTATACCGTAAACTTAATGAAGATAATGATGATAAGTTACCCATTTCTGGCGGAATATTTCCACCTAAAGGATTAAAGCTTAAATCTAAGGTTTTTAATAAGTCTAACTTACCAATGCTTGCAGGAATACCCCCGCCTATACCATTATTACCTAAAACTAAATACACTAAATTAGCTAGCATTTCTATTTCAGTTGGGATATTTCCTGTAAGTTGATTTGAAGCTAAGTAAACAGAGTCAACTCTTCCATTTACATCTAAAGTTATGCCATATAAACTGCTTAAATCACAATCAATGGGTACTGTATCATTTGCTGCAATAAGCATATCCCAGCCAATACGGTTACTCCAGTTATCTCCATTTGTGCTTTCATAAAGTTTTTTAAGAGCATACCAATCATAGCTGTCACATGTTGGTATTGGTATGGTATCGCAGTTGCCAGCATAGGTATCACAGAAGTCTTGCCAGGTGGCATTGAAATTGTTGCCATTACTAATATTTGAATTATCTGAAATTTCACAAAAATTATACAAATCACCTGAATAACAACCTGCAAGATTATTGTCATACACGTTAAAAAACAAAAGATTTTCGAGATTGCCTAAGGAAGCGGGTATACTACCGCTAAGTTGATTTCGGCCTAAATTAAAACGATCTAATTTTGTTAAATTACTCAGTTCAGATGGAATTTCTCCAGTTAATTGATTACCTGTTAGGCTTAATTCTGTTAATTCAGAAAGGTTACCGAGTTGCCAGGGAATTTCTCCAGTGAAGTTATTATTACCTAAGCTTGCTGTTCTCAAGTTAATTAAATTCCCAAGCTCTGGTGGAAGATTACCTGTAACTTGTGTGTTGTTTAATATTAAAGCCGTAAGCTTGTCCAAGTTACCAATTTCTGGTGGTAAAGTGCCCCCCAAATTGCCGTTAACATGCATTCTTATGCTAGTTAAATCTTTCAATTTGCCAATCTCCGTTGGAATAGTGCCGCTAAGCCCATTAGCTTCTAAGCTTAAAGAACCAACTCTACCTTCTGCGTTTAAATTGACCCCATATAAGCTATTTAAATTGCAACCAGCTGGTCGGTTATTATTGATAACTGTGCTGCTCCAGCTTGTATTATTTGTCCAGTTGTCTCCATTTGTGCTTTCGTAAAGTGCTTTTAAGGCTGTCCAATCATCAAAATGGCAATTAGTTATTTCAGCACAGCCACCATTATCTGAATTACAAAAATCTTCAAAGGAAACATTGAAGTTGTTGCCAGCACTAATGCTTGCAATACCATTAATGCCACAAAATGAAGTAAAACAACTTGGGTAGCAACCACTTAATTGATTATCTCTTAAAATAAGTATGCTTAGTTTAGGCAAATTGCACAATTCAACAGGTAGTTCTCCACTAAACTGGTTTTTATAAAGATTGAGAACCAATAGATCATCTAAATTGGCGATCTCTGCAGGGAAACTACCTGATAATTTATTATTACTTAAACTTAAATTTTCTAAGTTTTTTAAATTGCCTATTGTGGAGGGTAGCGTACCAGTTAATTGATTATTGTCTAAAATTAGGTTTTTCAAATTACTTAGATTGCCAATATTGGTGGGCATTGAGCCAGTCAATTGATTGTCCGCCAGGTGTATGGACTGTAGCTTTTCCATATTGACTATTTGTTGAGGTATATTTCCAGAAAGGCCATTTGCAGGTAAATAAATGGTTATTACTCTTCCGAGTGTATCAATATAAACTCCGTTTAAATCAAGTAAATTACAATTAGTCGGCGGGCTATTGGGGTTGGCAATTATAGTACTCCAATTTTCTTTGTTGGTCCAATTTGCTCCACCTGTATTATTGTATAAGGCTTTTAAGGCAGTCCAATCATCAATGTGGCAAACAGGAAGTTCTGGAGAACAAGAGCCATCGCCAGAATTGCAAAAGTCTTCCCAGGTTGCATCGAATTTGTTGCCAGAAAAATCAACGTATTTGTAATAATATCCATTATCACAAAACGATGAAGTAAATGAGTTTGGAAAGCAGCCAGTTAAGTTATTATTTTTCAGATCTATCTCAAACAAATTGCTCAGGTCTCCCAATACAGCCGGAATATTACCAGTTAGCTGATTGTTATGTAAATGCAGAAAAGTTAAATTACTGATATTTCCTAATTCAGCTGGTATGCTACCTTCAAATTGATTATCATTTAATTGTAATTGATTTAGTTTGGTTAAGTTTCCAAGTTCTGCTGGAAGATTACCACTTAATTGATTATTATAAATATGCAATTCTAACAATTCAGTAAGGTTTCCTAATGTCGATGGAATTTCGCTATTCAATTGATTATTGGATAAATGCATATTTCTTAGTTTAATTAAGTTCCCAAACTGAGTTGGAATGTTTCCACTTAATTGATTATCATTTAAATACAAACGCCATAGCTCTGTTAAATTACCAAGTTCAGTAGGGATATTTCCATTTAATTGATTGTTTTGTAAATACAGATTCCCTAAATTATTTAAACCACCAAGCACAGAAGGGATATTTCCATTTAACTGATTGTTTGATAGAATTAAAGAAACCAGATTAGTTAAGTTACCGAGTTCAGAAGGTATTTGACCGACTAACGAGTTTCCACTTAGGTTTAATGAAGTCAAGTTAGCTAAATTCCCTAATTGAGCTGGAATGTTCTCAATTAATTGTTGATTGCCGCTAATAGTCAATTCAATTAAGTTACTTAGCTTTTCCATTTCTGCTGGAATGTATCCATTAAGTCCACCACCACCAATAGAAATTAAATGAACCCTCCCTTGCCCGTCTAGATTAACTCCCGCCAAATCTTGTAAATTACAATTTGACGGTGGACTACTATACGGAGCTATATGAGTAGCCCAACCATCTTGAATCCAAGTATTCCAATTATCACCATTGGTACTTTCGTAGAGGGCTTTTAGGGCGGTCCAGTCGTCAAAATGGCAGTTTGGTATTTGAATAGGAACACAAGTTCCTGCTCCTGAATTGCAAAAGTCAAACCAACTTGCATCAAAATTACTCCCCCCCCAGTTTCCACCTAAATTGTTATCACACAATAGAGATAAGTTTTGAGGATAACATCCCCCCAATTGATTATTTTGTATATAAATTTGTGTTAATTTATCTAAATTGCCTAATTCACCAGGAAGACCACCTGTTAATTGATTTTCTCCTAAATTCAAAAATGATAATTGGCTCAAATTTCCAAGCTCAGGTGGAATCCTGCCGCTTAGTTCATTGTTATATAATAATAACCAATCTAAGTTACTTAACTTACCTAATTCTGGAGGGATACCTCCACTTACTGGGTTGTTATTTATTTGTAATTCTGTTAAATTACTTAAACTTCCTAATTCCGGAGGGATACTTCCAGTAAGTTGATTGTTACTTAAGTGTAATTCTATTAATTCACTTAAACTACCTAGTTCAAGCGGAATATTACCATTTAACTGGTTGGACGAAAAACTTAGGAAAGTGAGCTCAATTAGGTTAATTATATCAACAGGGATATTTCCAGTCAAATTGTTACCAGAAGTACTTGAAACTCTGCTACATCCAGAATTTCCGTCAAAGTCAATACAAGTTACTCTCCCATTTTCATTTAGTCTAATCCCATATAAGTCTTCAAGGTCACAGTTTGCTGGTGGGCTTGTTTGATTGGCTATTTGGGTATCCCAGCCAGTACGGTTGGTCCAATTATCACCGTCAGTACCCTCATAAAGAGCTTTTAGGGCCGTCCAATCATCAATATGGCAATATTGGTTGCTGGCCGTTTTTTTGTTTTCCACAGCCTTGCTGTTTGTTTTGATATTGATACTATCATTTGGGGCTACTATTACAGTTGACCCCATATTTCCAACATTTTGTTGATTGTTGTTTTTTATAAACTCCTCACTTGGTGCTACTTTTTGCTCAACATCACAATTAGGTATCATACCATCAACTTTAACACCAAAAAAACCTTGTCTAAAAGTACCCTGAGTACAAGTATAATTGGTATATCCCCAAACATTACTACAACTAAGAGATCCTGTTGTAACCGACATGAAAGTTTCTACTAATTCATCAAATCTAATAGTACACGTTTCTGTACCCTGTCCAGAAATTATAGTATGAGGATCAGCGTTCCAACGTATATTCGTAAAGTCATCACCTTTGACTGTAAAAATTCCTGTTTCCCCTATTTTAACATTCGCTGGTCCGGTAATAACTGGGCGACCGGAATTTCCTGATGCCAAATCCCATAAATTCAACCATTGAAATGCCTTGCAATTTGTTGTAGTTACTAATAAAAGAAGAATTTGTATAAATAATTTATAATATATATTTATATGTATTTTCATTGTTTTAGTATTTAGCTTGTTTAAAAATTAGTCAAATTATTTTTGATAATTATATTGATGTTCACCTGTTTTTTTAAAGCCTCCTGATCCTGGTTCACTAAAATCTGTTACTTCAGTGTAAGTTCCGCTTAACCTGCCGGCACTATCGTAATCATAACGCGTGGCCATATTGTTGACTCCGAGTATGTGGGTTAGCTCATCCCAATTGTTATATACATAGCTATTCATAGAAGAAGTAATTGGGCACAGCCTGAAATCATCAATGTAAATAGTACCACCAGCTGTAAATACTTCTACTGTTTTAGTGCCATTAATTGTAAAATAGAAATTCATTTGCACCCAATCACCGGCTCTTATTGTCTCATTATCACGAGCAGCAATAGTTGTGCCTGCCACACTAAGCCTGGTATTTTGGTGGCCAGTATATTTTACCCATACAGAGGCTTTGTACTGATCGGTTTTACCTTCTGTTACTGTTACCAAAAAAGCTTTTTGTCCGCTGGTTAACCGTAATGCATAAGTACCAGTATGTACATTTTCAGTACTTAAAACGGCTGTTCCTTTTGCTACGCTACCACTAAAATTTTCACCATCCAAATCTTCTGCGCCACAATAAAACAGTTCATTATAGCCGGCGTTGCCAGAAGCATATACTTTGGAATTATTCTCTCCCATTTTGGTGGTAGCAAAATTGTCGTTTATATCTTTAACTTCTAAGGGCGATGACCAATGGTTGTAGCGTGTAGTCTCAGAAATTTTTTGCCATTTAGGATTAGTTTGTGTGTTTGTCCAGTTAAAATCTGTTGACTTCACTTCTTTGCCAAAGGTACCATTAGCATCCAAATTATCTTTATACACAAAAGATTCGTGTTTTCGCCATATATCATCATTGGTTATAGTATTTGCATTGTCATAATAACTACCTTTACGCCAGGTAGTTACAGATGCACTGGTAGTTTTGTAAGATACTGTATTACCAACACTGCTAATACTCATTGCTTGCTGGGTCAGCATATTTTTATTATCATAATTAAAAGATTTAGGTCCCATTTCAGGATAAATTTCGTAAGCTGGCATCCTGTAATCCATTCTCTTAGTGCCATCTGAAAGGCTAGTATAACTTTTCCTGTAACTGCCTAAGTAGGGATCAACATCAGAATATTCAACACTCGATTCTAATCCATTAGCATAATTGGTTACTCTTTTCAACATATTACTATAATCTGTTCGGGTAGAAATGCTTAAGAGTCGATTTTTGAGTACCGGGTTTTTACCGTCTGCTTTGGTTTCAAAAACAGACTTTAAGCTATTAAAAGACTCTTGAACCCGACCTTTGCCTGCGTTATCAAGGGCTTCACCATTGGTATAGTCATAAGTAACTTTTGAAATAAGTTGATCTTCGGAATTAAATTGCTCAATTTGTTTAAATTGGCCAAGTATAGCAGTATTGGCGTGTACATGAATTTTCTTTGCTTTTAGTTTATTACTTTGTCCTTCTTCAACAGTTGTCCAGAACATTTCACTTTCGTCTGAACCGTCTACCCCTTCCACTCCTAAACTTTTATCTAAGTTAAATTGAGGATTAAAAATATCATCGGATGTACTGAGCACGTGAAAGTTATAACGGGTATAGTCTAAAATATCATTGTTCCCATTTTTACGGTACAGGGTTACATATTCGTATTGTACACCGGGACTTGGTAATTCTGTTTGATAAGGCACATATTTTAAACCATCTACCGGGGCAAAAGAGGTTACCCCTGATGGTTTCCCTGCTTTTTCGTGATCTGGTGGGAAATTATAATTATATTCTAGTACACCAACATTACCATCGTTTGAAATGCTCTCAATTTTTGAAACACGCAAGCCTCCACCGAGTTCGTCTTCTGGATCTTTATTACTAATTATTCTTACACAGAAATTGGTTCCATATTCTCTTGGTGCTGATCCGTCACAAACAAAATTATCATCATAGTGCGAATAATAGTTAATCAATAATCCTCGAAATTCACCATAATCTGAAGTAGTGATGTTCTCTGATGGCAACCGTAACTGAAAGTAACCAAATGCAACTTCTTCTACTATTGCTTCTACATTTTTTACACTTAACCAAGGATTATAGTGCCTACTTACACTAGCTCTGAAAAACATATTAACTAAAAGTGGCTTTCCCATTTGAATAACCTCCCTAAAATCCATTGAATTATCTGAAGTTTTCCCTATTCTAACCCGTTTATCCTGACTACCACTTATACTTTGCAACTGAAATTTGAGTCCGTGATTAAGAATTCGCTTTGAAAATGCCTCCTTTCCGTATTGGTCTTCTTCATAAGAAATATTAATCTGTGCACCGGTTGGGGTTTTTATATTTTTTAAACTCCACCGATCTTCATCCCCTTGTATATAACCCCAGTCATCTATATTTTTCTTCTTTTGAATAACATATTCTTTCCTGTAAGCAGTCGTATTATCATTACCTAATTCTTCTCTAATAGTTTTTAAAGAAATATTACTTTTATGTTCGTGGTAGTATTCAAAAACATAAGGTGGCATATAATCTGCCCCCCCTTTTCCACAAAAATGCAAACCATCTAAGGTAAGCTTTCCACGATGCGGGTTTTTACTATTTGCAATAGGGGAAGTAGGAGATTTTTTAGCTAAATCATAGCTATGTGAAAAGCGAATTTCGCGTAACACATTAGCCTGTATACCTGACAAATTATAGTCATTTATGTCAAGCATATTGTCTTCCTGATGTATTTTGTATTCTTGACTAGTCATGCTTCTATCAACTATTTTATTTTTTTTGTATCCATAAAAGGCATTTCCTAAACCGTTGCCCATATTTGGAGATATTAAATCCGCAATATCATTTTTAACTAATGCAATACGATCTAATTTTAAACTGTATTCACTTCGATAAGTTATGCCACTTTCTTTAACTGCTAAATTTTCATCAGATTCGTTCAAATAATCATTATTTTCACCAGTTAGGCCAATTCCGATTTGTCCGTTATTCGTTTCATTTAAGAATTTGTATGTAAATCCCCTGCCAATTGCATCGTGCCGGATATCTTTTATAAATAATGCAGTATGTTCTCTTGAAGCAATTTTGTTGAGATAGTATAATTGCTTTCTGCCAAAAGAGAAATAACCAAAATCTTCTTTGTCAATTTTGTCAAACTCGTTAGTGGTGTATAATCGTGCATTATCTTCGTAGGGTTGTTTCCAGGTATAGCCATCTGACCATTTACCATAATCTAAACGTACCCAATAGCCATAATCTTCTTCTCCCACCTTACGGTCATTGTTCACATCAATATAATCTGGTCCGGTAATGGCCGTCAATAACCAATGCGTCGCATATCTGCTGTATTGCCTGTTTTCAGATACATAACGGGCATCCCATATTTCGGCACCATTTCTCGGCTCTTTTAACAAAGTTCTTTTAACAACCTCAAACTGATAAACTGGTATTGTAAAATGGTAGGTTTTACCATCTGGCGAAGTTATTTTGTAGTATCCAATACCCTCAGGATCAACAAATTCTTTACTATTCCTTTGGTCAAAAGGAAGTTCTGAAGGTTCTATCACATCAAGGTGGTTGCAGTTATAAAAAAGTTCTTTATTGGTAAACACTTCTACAAATGAGGGGCTTGTTGCCCTTTTTTTAGGATTATTGGTAAATGTATTCAGGCCAGGATTAGGGTTATTTACTAAATCACGTAGCTTATTGCCTGTAAAGTTATAGTCGCTTGGTTCAATTATTTCCTTAGCGGAAAAAGCACCTTCAAAATACATATGCATTTGATGATTGCCACCACCAAATTGGGTTTTTGAACTTGCATCTGAACGATGGTAAAATACGTGTGTCTTTTTTCCTGATGATGTTGCTGAATTCTCAATTATTCCCCTGTTGAATAAAGTAACATTTTCAAAAAGGCGTGGTTTTAAACGTCCATTTATCCCGTTGGCCTGTACTTCAAAATTATCATATCCTGCATAAGTAAAGTTTAATTTTTCTTCGTTTGGCCTAAAATCTGACATAAACTCTGCTTGTTCCTGGGGTAAGGGTTGTTCATATACATCCATGTATACATAACGCCCTTGATAATCTTTAAAACTTTGATCGGGGCGATTAAATGAAACTGCATTTAATACTTCTGATGAATACATACTTCCGTAAGCAATATCTTTATATCCCTTTTTAAGTGAATATCGCACTTTAGTACGGCCAAACTTTACATATACTGGAATTCCGATTAAAGCAAGGTCTATGTTATATGCTTTACTATTAACCGATACATCATAATCGCCAGAAGTGTAACTTGACGCACTAATTGATTTATCATAACTAGAAGTAAGACTAGAATTAGCATTAATCGAAAATGATTCGCTGGTATTATAGCCTATTCCCATACTTCCGAGAGGATTACTAGTTCCAACACTAAAACTCACATCCCCACCTGATGAGTAACCCACACTTACATTAAGTGGGAGATCACCAGTAGCTATTTTTGCATAAGCCCCGATGTAATAATCTCCAGTTGAATTCAGACTTGCAGAAATCCCTATGCCAGAGCCTTCAAAAAAATTTAAACCAATACTTGCTTGCGTTGATCCCATTACACCTTTATTACTACCCCAGGAATAACCAACCCCAATAGAAGCTGCACCAACACTAAAACCAACTCCGAAATTATAGATAGTTTCGGAATCTTTAAAAGTAATAAAACTAATAGACCTACCTCTATACCAATCATCTGGTACCGCTACCTGTTGCCGGTTAATAGCTCCGGTATTTAAATACCAACCCAAGCCTACCCAAGAAGCATCTAAGTTATAAGTTATGCCAGCGTGGTATGCCATAGTTATTGGAAAACCACCAACATCCATTAAAGGCATGGTATAGGCCAAATCACCTGAGCCCAGATTAACCATATCTGTAGCATCAAAGGGTTCAAAACCAGCTACTTCTGGTGCATTGGGTCCGGTATTGGAAGCGTAAATATAATTGTTTGGAAGCATACTTGCCAAGACAATGAAGACCGCAATTAGATTAAATGAGAATTTTATTTTATCGTGTTTCATAAATTGTAATTTACTTAATAATTAATATTACAAAAGTCATTTATTTGTCAAGATTTACTGTTTTTTAAAAATTTAGTTTTGGTTGATTTTGTATTTTATACATATCAAAAATAAAGGAGACTTCTCCTGTTCTAAACCCTATATCATCAATAGCAATTTTTAGCTGCTTTGCTTTGGCAAAACTGGGTTGACTTTTATCTACAATAAGCATAATGGTATTGCTACCGCTTAAGTCATACATTCTTGGTGCTATAAAATCCAAAAGAGGTATGGTGTCTTTTACTTCATTGGTAATTATTAGTTTTTCATTCATTCCGAAACTCATTGTGCGTAACAAGCTGCTGTACTTTTCTTTGTTCTTCACTACATTCGTCAATAATTCCCTTCCTCCTTTTGAAACACTTAAATTGAAATAGGCATTTGCGTTGTATTTTTTTCTCAAACCATCTAACTTGTCTTGCCCAAAGGTTTCACTCCACTCATTGGCAACTACAAGATCTGTTGGCCGGTAAATCATTGAAAATTTAACTCCATTGACCACTTTTTTTTGGGAGTAGCCGTTTTTTTCGTCTATCACATAAGCTAATAGTTTTTCTTTCGTTTCAAAAGAATTTGAGCTGCAAGATGTAATGAAAAAAAGCATCCAAATTAAATAATATGGATAAGGACTACTTTCCATTATATTGTTTATTTAGTCCTTCTAATACTTTCTTTGTTAAATCTGTTGCTTCATCTGCATACATTATATTTCCAGTTCCCTTTGCGCCAAAAATTATTTGATGTTTATTCTTTTTACCATAAGCTTTCACATAATCATTAATGTCGTTAATAACCGTTTGGGTGGTTATTTGATCTTCTTCTTTAATCTGTTCCTGAATGGCTTGCTGGTAATTATTGACTTGTCCTTGCTTATTCTGTAGTAACTCTTGTTTCAATTCCAGTTCCTTTTTGGTCATCTTAGACCGTTCTTTTTCGTAAATTTTCAATTCTTGCTGCCAATCGTTCAGCAAACTGTCTACGTTGGCTTTCATACCGGCTGCTTTTTTTTCAAAAGCTTTTCTTTCTACGGCGGTTCTATCATAGCCTTCTAACAATTTGTTGACATCTACATAAACCAAGTCGGATTTTGATTGAGACAAAAAAAGAGTGACAGCCGAAAGAATTACGGCTAAAATTGCAAGGGGAAGTGCTATTTTGTTTAGTGTTAGTTTCATTGGCATTTCAAAAAAATGGTTAACTAATTCTTAAATAATGTTACCAAATATAACAATCATTATTAATAAACCAAACTATGTAGTGGTTTTATTATTATTTGGTTTATTAATAATGATTCCTTTCGATTTTGATGATACATACGCTAAGAAAGAAATCTTAGACTATAGATTTTAACTTACATTATCCAAAATAGTAGCTTTTTGCAGGAATGCCCCCTCATATCCGCATGTCTATCCTAAACACATTAAATATATAAATATCATATACATTTACAGGCTTTAGGGCGATTGATTAGCACAAACCAATAGCTTTTTTGGCTGATCTATCAGTCAAATGGTTGCACAATAGGCTTTTTTACCTTGTTTTAGGTACTTGCAGACATAGCTTTACTGTTAGTAGGTGTGTTT